>Ga0123342_1003750_pt1 | contig 23978 bp, 14 predicted proteins | sample Turbeawhitnodule_FD_89960 | JGI IMG/M metagenome (GOLD analysis project Ga0123342, IMG submission 89960) | Root nodule microbial communities of legume samples collected from Mexico - Turtle bean Mexico white nodule | ecosystem: Host-associated > Plants > Roots > Nodule | place: Mexico: Nepantla... | reverse complement strand
TCCACACCTCACTTGTGATCTTCATCTTGGTCCCTTTCACATAAGAGACAACATTCTTTCCATCCAATGTGAGGTTAGTGTAAAACACCTTAACCAAGTCAGGATATACATTACCCGTTAATTACAGCAGCTTTTTCAGTTTCTGGTGCTTCAACACAACCCTTGTTTCTTCCAATTTTTCAGATTTCAGCCAGTTGAAATCTAGCACCTTGGGTATATTAATCTGCTTTCTGTTTGTCTCGTGAATGTAGGCATTGATTGCTTCTTCATTTCCAGCGAACTAACCTTCTAGCACACCTTGAAAGGTGGTTTGCTTGCCCTTATTTTTCTATTTCTTGGAAGAAGAAGCCATGGTTGAACCAAAAATTTTTCTCTTGTTTCAAATGGTGAGAACAGAGAATAGGTAGCCAATGTGGGTAGCAGATATTCACACAAATTTATAGTAAAATGAATGGGTTGATACGGCAGTTATGAGTGGATATGCATGAAGATTGTATGCTCTGAATTTGTGCAGAGAATCTTTGAAAATATGCAGCAAATATTTGGGGTCACGATGCACACAATTCATACCTTTATTGAGCACCCAAACCATCAAAAAATACATATTTTTGATAAAGAGGTAAATAAATGCACATTAGACTTCAATAAAGAAGTAAATAAATACATATTTAATTTTGACGACAAATAAAAAAAATTCAATATAACAAAATTGTATACTTTTAAATTTATAGCCAAAGCAATGAAATTTCAATTCAAATGATGAATTGTTAACTAATTTTTAAATATAAATCATATCTTGTGAAAGATAATAAAAATAGTTAACATATATATATATGATATATATAAGTATTAAAATCATATCTTGTTACAAATTACAATATCAAAATGAGTAATTAAATAAAAAGTGGATATCACATTATTTTATAATAAATTTAATCATGAGACATTGTTCAATGTATCTTTTATCACGGACTATTAAATACTAAACAAATTCACTCACTTATGTATATAACATAATACATAAAAAAAAATGTAACATTGTAAAATTCTTGTTTTAATTTTCTTAATATTGTGAAATTCTTGTTAATTTTTTTAATAGGGATTTGAACTCAGGATTTGTTTCTCCGTCCCTTCAACTTTTTTCCACCAAATCAACCTTATATCTCCTTTCATTGAATAATTTATATTGAACTTATCTATCATTTTGGCTATTTTAATAAAAAATGGTGGAAAAAAGTAAAAAATAAAATAAAATAATTATGTAATTTCTATAATTGATATGGAATTGTTCTAGTTCATCTATCTATAGTAACATTTGAAGTTATTTATGATCCATCATATGATATGAATGGTTGCCTACCAAATTCATATTGAAATCAAAATGATCCGATCATAAATTGTAAGATTCTAATAATAATAATGGCTACATATAAAAATATCACCCGACACATGTCAAGCTTCCATAATTTTAACTTGAAGATATTAGGGAATCCAATTATAGATAATTAATGAGTTAATTTTTTTTTAATAAATGTGCGTAAATATGATTTATTAGGCGTGTGTAACTTTTTTCTCTTCCAATTAATTTATGTATAACTATGCATTCAAATTACATCAATATATAATCTCCTAAATTTAATGGCTAGTGATTTTCTATAAATCAATATTATGTCATTACATATACATGAATATTATTTATGAAAATTTCAATTGTAACGTTCTAATTATTAGAATTGAGTTATCTCTTGCAATGTTTAAGACTCATTGAAAAAAGACGAAACTTTAAGAGAAAAGATAAAGGAGAAAAAGAGTGAGAATGTAAACTGATAGAGTGATTTTACAAATATATTGAATAATTATATAAATTGGAAGGTGGTGTAGACAATAAAATATATATTTTAAATAAAAATAAAAATAAAAATAAGTGACATGTGTAAGTAAAAAGGATATCCAAGTATATCAAGTCAAGGACTTAATAAAAACAATCCATGATAAATTTATAAATTAAAACAAAATTAAGTCTTAAACCCTTAAAATTAAAATATGATTTAAACATGCATATTACTATTTCCTAATCCTACGCCCTATTAATAGTCAATGAGATTAATGTTACTCAATTGTTTCATTTTCCCTTTTATCAAATGCTGTGCTCTTCATATACATCTCAAAATATTCCTTCACTTTCATTCTGATCTTCTATTATTGTAATACATTTTTCCTTCTTTATCTTCTTAAAAACTCTATAAAAAAAATCCTCTTTTTTGTTGTAATTTCATTTTGGCAGTTTCTTTCTTCCCCACAATGTTGTTCAAAGATAAAACCGTTTCTATATAAAAAATTACATTTATTTATTTTTAATTCTAGATTACCAAATCCAGCTCACGGTGTAAAGAAAAAATCGTTCCTATATAAAAAAATTACATTTATTTTTTTTATTCCGGATTATCAAATCCAGTAAATTTTGGATTGACACTTCCGGTAACCTTCTAGATTGGTGCTTCTAGTAATACATGAATGACAATGTTAATCCAAAAATAAAATAAAATGAAGAACATTCATAATTAAAAAAATCATTCTGGGTATGCCGATCCGTAATTCCAAATATGCATTCCGGTTTCAGAAATTCATAATTGAAAAAAATCATTCCGGATCCATCAATCCGTAATAGAAATTAGGGATTCAGCAATCCAGAAATTAACAATTTATGCAAACTTTACTTCCAGAACACCCTCATCTAGAAAACAACATGATTTACTTTCGGATTGATGAATCCGTAATACGCTCTCAAACCCCGATTTCAAATAAAAGGTGAAAGTTAGTTTCAGAATTTATAAAATTGTGGGGGATGCAGGAAGAAAAATGCAGGGGGTGCAGGAAGAAACTGCCTTTCATTTTATATCACTATGGAGGAACATAATCCAAATTTGGCTGCTTCTTCCTGCACCTCCATACCTTCTTCTCTCACCTCCATAGATTTTCATATTTCCAAAAATGTCCCTCTGTAATATTCCGGATTATATAATCCGGAAGTCATTTTTCAAATTTGTAATTAGCTTCTGGATTATATAATCCGGAAGTCTTTTTTCAGATGCATGATTACTTTCCAGATTACATAATCCAGAAGTCTTTTTTAACTTCTGGATTATGTAATCCGGAAGTTATTCTATGGGGGTGGTACAAGAAGGATAAAAATGTATTTTCATATTGTGTATGAAGGTGCCAGAAGAAGATATGGAGGTGCAGGAAGAAACAGTCTCCAAATTTAGAAGGCACAAACATAGATTCAGATTGATCAAAGGGTTACTGCCATAGGTTGTGGTTTATTGCTATCCTTGATCGTTGACATTGTGAAAAATGTGGCTGATGCCATCACATGCAGTCTTAGAAGCTTTAACCTTGCTATGTAAAACCATGGTTGCCACCGATGTTGATATTGACAAGTGGCAAGAAAAAATCTGAGCAACAAGATGAGTGCCGTTTAATGGACCCCTTTTGGGTGCTTTTGTTCCACTGCAAAGACTCTGTTGTGGGTGCTTCTCCTCCACCACAAAGTCTCTGTCTTTGCCACGAACAGGTATTTAGTTTAGCCTTTTTCTGTTTAGCCTTCACTTTACTTGCATTTCTTTCTTTAGTTGTGAAAATTCTAGTGACGATAACTTAGTTTAATCGATCAATTTGTTGGTGACAACAGTGAGTTCGTGCAAGTGATTACAGAATGAGGATCTCAAATAAACTTTCACCTTTTCGAGGTGTGGATTTGAATCCCCTCACTCTCACTTTTCCCGCTTGGTGGGCAATCCTCTTGAAGAAGATGTTTTGATGCATACAGACTTGTTGATACAATACAACAGCTTGTAGTTATTTAGTTAGTTAGGGTTTTTGTTGGCACTCTGGGCATGTTGTTGACACCCATAGTATTTAGGGTGCCTGTTCTACCACTTTTCGTGAATAAGAAAATAGATGTTGAAATGGTGGTAAAAGGGTTTCAATATCATAGGCTGGGAAAAAATGTATAGGGATTACTAGTGGTGAATATTTTTTAAAAGAAGGGGGATTAGTTGTAAAAATATTTATAGTTTGGGTACAACAATTTAATCATTTAATTAGTTTTCTCTGTTCTGGGAGTGTTGGTTAACTGTTTTTTTCTAAATTAGAAAATTTTCTTTGGATGATTTGTGTGTGTTTTGCTTCCATTATTATGTTCTGGGTCGAGTAATTGAGTTTAGGGGGTCAGGAGTTGCATTATAGATTCGTGAAGAATAAAATTTGAATTACATGTGTCTCTCTTGGACTGTGAGCTAAATCTGGTTTACTATGATATGCACGTCTTTCTAGAGAAGCAGGTAGTAAAAAGGACATTGAAGGGAAAATAACTGAAGGAAAAAGAAGAGAAAAACAGAGAAGTTAAGATGGCCAAGATTTGTTATACTGCTAAGTCAAAGGTTTGTCTATATTAAATTTACTTGTATTTTGCTTTATGTTATTCTTTGTTTTGTTGCAAGTTTGAGTCTAACAGTATTTTTTGGTCCTTTAAATTTGCAGGACATGAAGGATTTTTGGAAACAAGAAAGAGTTCAATTATTTTTCCCAAGAAAATGAAAAATCAGCATCACCAACTCAAAAAGTAACCAGATAAACCTGACAAGATTCTAGCCCAAGTCAGTGAAAACAAAGAGAAGAACTATCCAAGAACTTTGACAGTGAAGGGTGGGCCTCAAAAGGATATGAAAAACAAGGAAAGTCTCAAGCCCTAACCTTTCAAAACGTGTGAAGTGTTTCCTTTTATCTAACTCATGTTGTGCTTTGGATCTCCTAGTACCATTAGGAGTTTAGGAGAAACATTAACAAGTGACAGTAATTTTTTTTATAATTATGTTATACTAGATCTTAGGCTAGTGAATGCATGTAATCAAATACCAGGTTTCATCACCCTGCTCTAGATGGAGTTTCAGAGGCAAGATCCAATTATTTTACCAGTTTCTCTCTTTATTTTTTTAGTCAAGTTTGGATATAGTTTTCTCTTTTTGATATAGCAGTTATTCTTAGTCTTCAAGTTCTTGATCTTGTCCATCTAAAACTAATATCCAGATTATACTGTATGTCTTTTATATAGCCAGAACCAGGGAATTACATTTAGAAGAATTTGTACCGCGTAAGAGCGTACAGTGATGTTAAAATAAAGTTGTCAAATTATTGCTTTTACTGTTAGTTCTGATACGATCTGTACCAAAAAAATTAGTTTTGATATTGAAACTTTACATGGTTGCTAGGTTGTTTTTAATTTTCCAACCAATCATGTCACGGTCAACTGAGTTACTGGCATTGGCATTACTTTTACAAAATTGTAGAGTTTAGTGTTTTCTACAAGTAATGATAGCTCTGTCATAAAATGAGAGATTGATCTTTAAATTTCATGTTGTTGTTGACTGAAAACTTTTAATCATCAGAAGATTGTTCATTGAAAAACTTAAGCCATAATATTGGGCAAGGGCCAATTAAATAGTGGGATTGAAGTGTGATAAAGTTTAATCCACCACTAACTTTTATTGGTATCTATGAATGATGATAAGGATCAAACTGTAGATAACTAATCCAGCAGGTCAAAGAGAATTTGCACCCTGTCAACAAATCATTCAACCTATTTTTCTACCTATCATGACAATGGTTTTAAAATAACTAAAACTTAGTATGAGTGCTTCAGTTTCATCGGATAATGCTACTCTGTAATTTCATGGCCTTACCATACATAAATGGAAATTCTCAGTGGAAGAGGTTGGGTTCATCTCCACCATGACATATTTCTACGTAAGCATCTCGCCTATAGAGGAAGTGGTTAGAGTCTTTAGGTTTCACCTATGGTCAGACCTCTGCCAACAATTTGGGTGAAGATTAGAAGTGATGAGTCAATACATAAGTGTTTGATATTTGGTTTCTCAGTTAGGTGATATTATTTAATGCTAGTGCTACACCATGTATTTGGACCTTGATCTGGTTCTTGAAATTTGACCATACAAAGTGATCTGAATGAACTTAACTCGATGCATCAAGGTGTTGGCTAGCCTGATGGGTGATCACTGGGTTCCCTAAGATCTCTCAAGTAAAAAATTATGGAAGCAGGTATTGACACGTGTCAGGTGATATTTATGCTTGTAGTCATGATTACAGATTCTTAAGATTCATGATGATCATATGATTCAATATGAATTTGGTAGCCAACATTCATATCATATGATGAATCATAAGTAACTTCAAATATTACTTTTAGATGGATGCATTAGTGCAATTCCATGTCAATTATACAAATTGCATTATTATCTCTTCATTGTTTTTAGTTTTGTTTCTTTTGTTTCACCATTTCTTATTAAAGAAACCAAAATGTATGATAAGTTTAATATAGATTGTTCAATGAAAGGATATATAAGGTTGACTTGGTGGTAAAAGTGGAAGTAGGGAGGGATCAGTTATGGGTTCGAATCCCCGTGCTAAGAAAACTAAATTTTGTCAATAAACAAAAAAATTGTTCAATGAAAAGAAATTGTAGGAACATTATTGAATGCATCTTACTTAAAACAAGGATTTCACAGTCACTCTTTTATGCATTGTATTTTGTTTCACTATATTTAGTCTTGTGAAGCAGAGTCTTGTCCCCAAATTATAGTAATGGGTGGTAAGATAGACTTAACAAACCTACCAAGATAGGCTTTGATACAATATTAGAAAGTGGATTTAGGCCTAATTCAACCATAGAAAATCAATTTGTAAGGTAAGTTTGCACTCACGTATATCTTACAATTTGACTATATTTGTAGTTAATGTGAGATCTCCAACTAGCGAAATGCATCATTGGGAAAGGCTAGGAACACGATCTCTCTATTGCACTCTTTTTGACACCCGCATTAATTAAATTTATTGAAAATCACAAAAAAGTGTGGTACCCACCTCTTATTTAACGTTTCTCTCGCTTGATTTTGTAGTTTTCAACAAATCTCAACCAATGAAAGAGAGTGTACTAGAGAGTGTTCTTAGTGCTTCTCTATATCATTTATCATTTATATTATAGATTTTAGCTTTATTTATTGTCTTCAAATTGACAACTTTATTTGATTAATGATTTGTATTAAAAACTTAGCTAAGAATTCATAATTTGAATGGAAATTTCATACTTTTGGTTTGTTTGTATCATCTAAATTAATTTCTTTGTTTGTATTTGTCAGTTAAAGTCAAATATGCATTTATTTACTTTACTCTAGAAAATTACCGAAGTTTCGGTATTAAATGCAAGTGCACAGCTTCAAACCCTAAGCCTTCTTCATCAGATCCGCCGCATCTGCTCTTTTGCTTGAGCACAAGATCTCAGTACCTAGAAAGAATCATTAAGTTCAGCGGAGTTTAGTAGCGATTTGTTGCAAGTAATTGAGGTAAGTTCCCAAGTTTCTTTATTTTTCTTTTGAAGGCTGTTCAGACACCTTTAGAGAATATTTACTTTAAGCATTTTTTGTGTTTATTTCCAAAGAAGGAGAAATATGTTTGATTGAAGATTAGAAAACATTTTCTTTGAAATGTCTTAAAAAACATGCCAAAATTTGGATTTATTTTTCATTGTCTATTTTCTTGTGTCTTCCCATCAATTGCAATCATTAGAGCCCCTCATCACTGCTACTAAATCCCCAACAAACCATCACTCCCTCCAAATTCTTTAATGGTTCCTTCACTAGCTTTGATGCCATGGTGACAATGTTATGACTATGGCATTGTCCAGAGGACCATAAACTCTTTTCTGGAGGCTAGTTGGTGTCAAGTCACATTTTGAAGTAAGAAATGAGGCTAGATATGCCTGATAGTGGTGGGTGGTGAGCTAAAAACAAATATTGAAATGAAAACTATTCTTAGAACATCATGTTGCATAATCAGGAGAATTATGTTATAATTAAGTGCAGATTCCATTCTATATTTATTAGGACAGATTTGTTAGTGATTTGATTTGATTTGATTTGTACAGCTTTAAACACCCATTATTTCTGGCTTTCATTACCTCTTTCAACTTGGTATCAGAGATCCTGATCTGGGAGACTCTGCTTCTGCAATTTTTTTTAGCAGCCTTCATTGCTGTAATTATTTTCCTTGATAGCCTTCATTGCTGTAATTATTTTCCTTGGCAGCCTTCATTGCTGCAACTTTTTCTTTTCCTTGTCTTTTCTCCATTGACCACCACCACCACCTTGCACCATTGACCGTTATTGCCACCGCCATTGACCGTCGGCGACCACCACCACCGACCATCAAAACAAGAATATGAAATGTTTGGCTAACCAAATGCCCTGTTAGTCGTTTTAAATATCAATATTAAAAGAGTTCCCTTGATAGTATAATTAATCTGAGTTGATTTGTATGATATGGAATATAGGTGAAACATTATTTTCTCGAATCTTTTGCTGCTCCCTTTGACAATTGTTGTTAATAAGATTTTAGGTCATGGTTGTGGTCACATCTATGTTGTGTTGTGACTATTGTGGGACAAAAAAGTGATATGATGTGGTTGGAGAATCACTTCAAAATAGTGTCAGGTGATGTTAACCTTGTCTTATTTGTAAGTCGGCTTGGATAAATTTGGAGAAGAAAAACAATTCACTCCACTTCCACAATTTTTTTATTGTACCGGTCATCCAAGTCAATTATGATTCATCACAATCTAGTCTAAAGTGGTTTCAATTAAATAAATCCTATGTTATTTATTTATTTTATGCATTTTTTATGAAGATTTTTTTTTTGTTATGTAAGACACAATGTATAATAATAAAATAAACTATACATTAATCCAATATAGGATTTTAAAGAGTGAGCTATAGCGGAGTTGAATGACCCCTGCATGCTATAGGGGTTTCCATAGTAAAGTGGTTTTCTGTAGTGGTCTGAGCAGATAGGATAGGAACACCATGGGTTGATTCTATAAAAAAACCCTTTGAATAATAACATTAGGGCTTTTTTGGGGGAGAGTATAATTTTTGGATTTCAATTTCCAAAAAGGAAATCTACAAATATAAGTGTAATGAAGATGATAAAGAAGCAAACTTGGATTTAGAAGATGATGATTCCTATCAAGAAAACTTGTATTTGATTAACAGTGATATAGAACTATGTATAAACATTAAAAATAGTAGTCTGCAATTTATAGAATAAGATCAAGAATAAAAAGAAAAATAATATAGTAATTTCATAAATATATAAACTTATATGGAATCCTATTATTTCCCCATCAAAATCAGCAATCTTATGGAGATTAATTCATTCCAAGATTCATATTTATGAGAATTTAAGGAAAAGACAGATCAACATTGTTTCTGTTTGCTGTCATTGTTATCAGCAGAATGAAACATCACAACATCTATTTTTTCAGTGTTCTTTGGCTGTCAAACTTTGAATTGGCTTAGTGGTTTAATTTAGATTAATATTGATTGCTCTTCCATTGATTCAATCCTATTTATTTTTCAAGATAATTGGAGTGCTCAAGCTAGAGTTGTCTGCAGCTATTACACATATATTGGTATACATGTAATTTAATGAATTTTGAGAATGTGGTAGATCTTGTGAAGAATCAAGAATGTGATCTATCCTTATGTTAATATAGTGGGTAACATAACAGTGGAAGTATGAATTCTTTGATTAGGAATTTAGTATTATCAAAGCTTTTTCAGTTGATTGTCATCCAAAGAAGGCAACTCATGTAATACAAGTTAATTGGGAACCTCCGGAGTGTGAATGGGTTAAGTGTAATACAGATGTAGCAGTTGTGAATGATGGCTTCTTGAGAGCAGCATGTGGTGGTATTTTTTGAGATTATAGAGCTGCTATAATGGGTTGTTTTTGTAATTCTCTTGGTTGGCAGATGACTTTTGAGGCAGAGCTTTTTGCCTTTATGAATGCTATTGATAGTGATAGTACAAATGCAGTTCAGGAATTTACTACTTTTACTATTGTTTCTTGGAGGCTTTTGAATAGGTGGTTAAATTGTATGACCCTGCTTAAGGAGATGGGTTTGAAAGTTTACACACACACACACACACACACACACACACACACATATATATATATATATATATATAGGGTAATAGATGCGCTGACTTATGGTGGAATGTTATGCCTACTTTTCTTAGTATTGATTTTTCTAGGGACACATCAGTTACCTTTTTATAGGTTTTTTAGTTTTTGTTGATTGCTTTGTTTTCCCACACCCCTAATCATGTATATGATTTTTTTCTTTTAATAATATCTAATATGTTGTGATGATTGGTATTGTTTGGGGTCAACCTAGTTAGGATAGTAGATAGCATGGTGATGTTATTACATACTTGCTTTTAATAAAAAAAAAAAGAGGGGCATGAATGTATGCTAATTTTATGAATAAAATTATCTATATGCGTAGAAGTTTCGTTTGGTTTCAAAACTGGACCCAAAATTGAATTAAAAATTTGTTTTTTGTTTCATTTACAGTTTTTTGGTATGATTTTTTGTGGTTTCCTTAGGATTGGCCTGCTTATACTTTAGTTCAAAATATTTCAAGTGCTATGACAACTTGAAAGTCAATGTGCAGTATGGGAGATCATACTTATTTTTAATTCATTATATTACTTCATAATGTAATCGGAAATTCAAATCAAGGGTTGTAATTTAGGTAGACCAATCAAATGCATTTGAATTTATGCTCAACATTACAGTTTTTTCCTTACAGAGTCTCTGGATCCCTCTTATTCTGATGTGTATTCAATTCATCATGTGTCATTTTTGGAAGTCTTCTAGGAATCACTTTTTATTCCCGCCTCATGTTTTTTGCATAGACAATTACTCCATGTTCACATCAGCTAGGGGGGGGATCTCAACTATTTTTTGTCTCCCTCTTAAAATTGGTTAGAGAGTTCAGAATGTTGTGAGGGATTTTTTGTTGTTAGGAGGAGAAAACAGCTCGATTAATGTTATACAATTAAGAGGTTATTTACTAAAAGCACTTTTTAAATAATATAGTTGATTATTGTGATATGTTTAAATGTAAAATCTCCTTTCTTGCTCTCACTTAACAACTTTTTTACCCAGATATACTTCCTGTATTATACTCTCTCTAATATGGATGCAAACAAGTTCCAAATTAGTTGATTCAACAAAATACTATTGTTCGCTACTGGGTATGAAAGTTTTGGGGCTAGACAATAGAGTTGCTTGGAGGGTTCAGAATGTTGTGAGACTTTTGTGGTTTGGAGGAGAAAACAGCTTGATTTTGTTTTTGATAAGCAGAAAACAGCTTGATTAATGTTATACAATTAAGGGCTTATAGCTAAAAATGCTTTATAGACAATATATTTGGTTAATGTGATATGTATAAATGTAAAATCTCCTTGCTTGTTCTCACTCAACAATTTTTTGAATCAGATATACTTCCTGTATTATACTCTCTAAAATGGACAGATACAAGTTCCAATCAATTGATTCAAAGAAATACTATTGTCCAGTACTGGGTTTGAAAGTTTTGGTCCTAGATAGCAACTTCAGATGCCTTGCAGCTGTGTCAAGAATGCTTCATACCCTTGGATATGAAGGTAAGTGGCAGTGAACACATATTTCTAAAAGCTAAAAGCTTATATTCGGTTTAATTGCATTTGAATTTTTTGCAACCTAAATAAATTTCAGATGTTCCACAATGATTTTGAAAGTCAGTATGATTATTTGTTGTAATCAAGTGATGATAAACTAATATTTGAAAGTGAAAATGATTATTTGTAGTGAATGAAGTGAAGATAAACTAATCACATTCATAATCTTTGTGCTGTTAGTCAACAATGTTCATTGTTTGGTGAACTACCTTCACACCCGTTGTGTTTTATTAGTTTTGTTAATATTACTTTCGAGACTCCTCTGTTGTTTGTTAAACTTTTATCTCAATTCATTTAACAACACTAGGTTGTCAGTTTTATTTTGATGTTAAATGACCAATCTATCTGTTAGAATAGTTTATATTATCTTCTGAGCAATTTGTGTTGTATCTATCTGAGACTTAGTATGCTAGGGGTTTCTTTTTTTCTATTTCCTTAAGCTTCTGTGTAAGTATATAATCCTTGTAAATATATGACATGAATAAAAAGTGAGATCCAAGTTGAGATCTCTTAAACATTTTTTCACTTTAAGTTGGTATTAAAGCGGGTCGATGCCATTCTGCCTGTCGTGTATGGTGACAAAGTGTTTACCACCACTGCCTACGTCTCTGGCTGCCGTCCGCTGCTGCTGTTTGCTGTTTTCCTCCGGTGACCACTGGATTTGGAGTGCCTTTTTGAGTGAGCCCAACCCAACTGGTCATGGAAGCTAGTTCTCCTCACCCGCCACTTCTCTACACGATTCTGTAACGCGTGTGCAGTCCATGCACCGCCCTTCATTCACCAAAACATCCTCGTGTCATCATCAGTTTCATCAGCATCTTCTCCTTAGGTGGCTTCTCCCCTCTTTTCTCTGTCATGGATTTTTGTTCAAGCTATGGAACACGTATTTGTTGGACCTGGCCGCTTGATTTCTAGGTATCCAATAATTACTTTGGAAAAACTAAATGGTAAAACTTATTTATCTTGGTCTCTTTTGAACCTTGGTTTCTTGGCCAAGAATACTTGAGGTCAAAATCCAGCATCCAAGCGTAATCTTCCATATATCCTAGTTTTCCACAACCTGCATCTCACAATGCATGGCAAATCCATGGATAATTGACTCAAGTGCTTTTGATCATATTTTTTATAATACGTCCTTGCTCTCTTCTATGTCTTCTCCTAAATTTCCTTACCTCTTAGTCTTAGCGAATAGATCCAAAGTTGCTTCTTAGGGAATTGGTCAAGTTTCCCTTTCTCCTTCCTTCTTTAAACTTGAACTCTGTTTTATTTATAACCTTATCTCTTTAAGTCAATTAGCCATGTCTTTAAATTGTGCAATAACCTTTAATGCCAATTAATTTGTTATACAGGAGAATGGTACAAGTCGGCTGATTGGTGAAGGCATGAGTGTACATGATTGTATTATTTTGGGACTAGATCCTTTGTGTCTTGCCTTGCCTCTCCTTCTCCTAAACTTTTTCATGATCGTTTGGGTCATCCACATTTCTCAAAATTAAAACAAATGGTTCTTGACCTTAGTAAACTTCAAGTCCTAAAGTGAGTTGTGTCAACTTGGAAACATGGTAGTAAGTATCGTGCAATTCACTATACAAATCGCACGAAATGATACAGTTCATGCCTCCCATGATACGAATCGCAGGAATAATCGTTTTTGCTCCTGTATCGCAACTGTATCGTGCGAATCGTTGAATCGTTTTGTTTTGTATCAAATAATAAATAATAAATTGGAATTTAAAAACCCTAATTTTAAAATTTTTACCACGTGAACCTTTTCTCCTTTGCTACACGAACCTCATCTCATCTCCTCCAACAACGACAACCATCAGACTCGTGACAGTAGGAGGCGCGGCACCAGACAACATCAACATCAGCTCTGTGAAATTGTGCAATTGCTGAGGCGCGGTGCGAGACGAAGGCATTATTTTTATTTAGAACTTCTACAACTCAGAACTTGAAAGCTCAACAAACTAGAACTAATTAAATTTATTTGTTTTTATTTTTCTAATATAGGTCCTAGAAATTTAAATACTAAGACCAATAAAAATGAAAATCCATAGGAGATGAGGAAGACATTGAAGAAGAACTTTTAATAGAAGATGAAGATGATGAAATATGAATGACTATGATAATTACATCTTTGCATGTTTACTTATCTTGTATATTTAATTACATGTTACATTTGTTAATGTTTATGAATCTTATGATTCACGATTCAGAAAATCAGCTCTCCGATACACTATTTGTATCTCGATTCAACTACCATGCTTGATGAAAACATGTTAGATCCTCTTTTACCAAGCGAAACGAGTCAAAATGTAAATATGTTTTTTCTATCATTCACTTGACATTTAGCGTCCAAGTTGCATTACATTTTTTGGATTTTGATATTTTGTTACCTTCATTGATGAATACTCTAGATGTACTTAGTTTATTGATGAAAGATTTTTCCGAATTTTTGTCTATAAATCTTTCTTGAATGAAATAAAAAATCAATTTGGACAAGACATCAAAATACTTAAAAGTGATAATGCCAAAGAATATTTATCTTTTGAATTTTTTGTTATTTTGAGTTCTGTTTGATCGTCCGTTTCGGGGTGATATGCCATGCTCATCTTCAGCGTCGTCCCTTGCAACTTAAATAATTCTTTCCAAAACAGGCTTAGAAATGTTGAATCTCTGTCACTTACGATAGATGTTGGAATGCCATGCAATCTCACTATCTCCTTCAAACACCTCCGTGATAGTTCTAGCTGAATACGGGTGTTTAAGAGCGATAAAATGACCATACTTACTAAGGTGATCCACTACCACCAAAATTGTGTCCTTCCTGCATGATTTAGGAAGTCTGATAATAAAATCCATACTTATCTCCTCCCAAACTGCTTTAGGAATTGGTAAGGGTTGAGGTAGTCCTTGTGGCGAACAAGCTTGATATTTATTTTGTTGGCACACCGCACATGCGTGGATATAGTTAATGATAGTCTTCTTCATGCCCATCGAATGCAGCGACTAGGCTATTCTTTTGTATGTGCGAAAAATTCCTGAGTGTCCACCCATCGGTGTAGTATGGTATTCGTGTAATAACCTGGGAATCCAACTCGAGGATGCCGATAACACCATCCGACCCTTGTAATGAAGTCTCCCATTTTTCAGGGTATAATTCCCGTGTGCCTCAGAATTGCTTCTTAATTCCTCCATGATCTTCTTTAAAATACGGTCCTGCTGATTTTCTTCTTCCACTAATTCAATGTACCTCCAATAAGGTTTGGACAAGACATTGATCTCCACTACTCCTTCTTCCTCTTCCTCCAATCTTCGTGACAGAGCGTCTGCCACCGTATTGGACGCTCTAGGTTTGTACACAATGTCAAAGTCATACCCCAACAACTTTGCTAACCAACTCTGTTGGTTTTGGGTGGTGATTCTAAGTTCAAGTAGGTACCTTAGACTCTTTTGGTCTGTGTAGACCGTGAATTTCTGTCCTAGCATATATGGTCTCCAGTGCTGAATGGCTAACACCAAAGCCATTAATTTTTTTTTCGTATATTGACTTTGTTAGGGAAGTTTCGGCCAAAGCTTTACTGAAAAAAACAATTGGTTGTTTTTTCTGAGATAGCACCGCTCCTATGCCTGTTCCAGACGCATTGCATTCGATGCAGATAGGTTGGCTGAAATTTGACATCATCAACACCAGGGCTGTTGTGACTGTTGTTTTCAACTGTTGCATGGCTTCCGTGCTTTCTGCTGTCCACACAATTTCCCTTTTTTAGCAACTGCGTCAGGGACCTGACCATTCTTCCATAGTTATAAATGAATCTCCTATAGACCCCATAAGGCCCAAAAATCCTCTTAAAGCTTTCAAAGATTTGGGTATTGGCCACTATAAGATGACTGAAATTTTCTAAGGATCCATTTGAACCCCTTGTCCCAAAATGACGTGTCCCAAATACTGCACCTCTTGCTTGCCAAATTCACATTTCTTGTGATTTGCGTAGAACTGGTGGTGTTGCAGAGTCTTTAGAATCGACTCCAGGTGTGTCAGGTGTTCCTCTCAGGTTCTGCTGTAAATCACAATATCATCAAAGAAACCAAAACAAACTTCCTCAAATACGCATGTAAAATGCCATTCATGGTGCACTGAAAAATGGCAGGCGCATTAGTTAGTCCAAAAGGCATAACTAGTGATTCATAATGACCATGGTGGGTACGAAAAACGGTCTTTTGTATATCTGATTCAAGCATGCAGATCTGGTGATACCCTGCCCTCAGATCCTCCTTGGAAAAATAGTGTGCCCCATACAATTTGTCTAACAATTCTTCTATCACCATAGGAAATTTATCCGGGATGGTTGCCTTATTCAAGGCCCTGTAGTCCACACAAAATCTCCAGTTGCCATCCTTCTTCTTTACGAGGATCACCGAACTAGAGTAAGGACTATTACTTGGTCTGATTATCCCGATCTTCATCATTTCCTCAACCTGTTTCTCTATCTCCGTCTTCAGCAAATGGGGTTATCTATAAGGTCTCACATTGATAGGACTACCCCTGCTTTAATCGGAATTATATGGTCAATCTCTCTGTTGGGTGGTAGTTGTTTGGGTTCTTCAAAAACCCCCTCATACTCCTTCAAGACGTTGTTCAAACCCGCTGTTTGTGACAACGTTAACCCAGTGAGCTCCTGGATACTCCTGGACTGATTTGGGCTTGATTGGTCAACGCTTTCTATTCCCCATACAAGGGACACAGCTTCGATCTCCTATTTTTTGAGTGCTTTCGGAGTCACAACGTTCTGGCTAACTTGTGGTCTCCTCTGATGTGCACCTTTTTACCTTCAATGCAAAAATTCATGGTTAACGTCCTCCAATTTACTTTCACTTCCCCCAAAGTTGCCAACCATGCCACCCCCAGTATCACGTCCACCCCCTAGCTCAAATAGGAAAAAGGTCTCCTTGATCATATAGTTTCCCAGATGTACCTCTACCTTAGGACAACACCCACTTGCTGTCTTTTTATGGCCATTCCCTAGCCTCACATTATACGTTGGTGTGGGTTCCACATGTAATCCCAACTGACTAACCAACGTTGCAGAGATGAAATTGTGACTAGCCCCACTATCAATTAGCATCATTGTTGTTCTACTTTTCACTGTCCCTTGTAATTTCATGGTATGAGGTTGTGTTAGACCCCAGCAGAAAAAATGGACAGATCCATTTGTCGATACTCCCTCTCTTCTTCATCATCTAAATTCTCCTCAATTTGCCCCAACAACCCATGATTTTCCTCCGTCGGGCCTCCCTCATCTTCTACATAAATGATTACCCTCAAATTCTTCTTGGACAGGGATGCCCTGGACTGTACACCCCTCCACAGTGGAAGCATCTTCCTTCTTCCCTTCGTCTCACATACTCCGGGTAGGGGAGTGTCTTGGACCCCTTGTTCCTTGAGCCTTCCCTTGGCCGAACCTCTGCTTGAGGAGGAAGTCTCCTTTCTTGTATTGCTAGCCACACTAGAGGACATCGGCCCACTGTTTCCCCTATACAATTCTGTGCAGCCTGTTATTCTCGAACGCCCAAACGAAGCCGTATTCTTGTACCCACTGCTGCCACCTTTTTCTTCATTGAAGGCCTCCTTAACATCTAAAGCAATCTCCATTGCTCTCATCACCTCTTTAAGATCATGGGGTCTGATCTGGTTCCAAATCTTGGGTTGTAACGTAACAAAAAAATAACCCAGCAACTTCTCCTTCCCTGTCTATGGCGCCTGTGAGACTAACCCCTCAGATTCTTGAATGTAATCCTCAACTCTCCCGTTCTGTTTGAGTTTGGCCAGCTTCTCAAAAACGGATCTCTTTTCCTTTCCCCCAGACCTCCGATTCAATGCCATGGAAAACTCCTCCAAAAAATGGTTCTTGGAATTCTTTCTCCAAAAAGTGAACCAAGAACTGCCTTTGCCTTCCATGCTGATGAAAGCCAGCTGCAACCTTCCCGGGTTGAGACATTCTGCACTTCGAAAAAAATTTCGGCTCTGGCCAGCCACCCCATCAGGTCCACTCCCTCAAAAATAGGTAATTCCACCCTCCTGGACCACGGTTTCAACTCTCCTTCCTCGTCCACATCCGATTTGTTCTCGTACCTGGACCGGTCTTCCCTTCTTTCTTCCCCGTTCACCGAGCTCTCTCCTCCGTCAGACAATTTGTCCCCCTTCTTGAGGTTCTGCAGCATTTCCTTTATGTCCATAATTCTCTCTTTTAACCCGTTAATGTCTGCCCTCATTTCCGCTGTCAACCTTCCTTGTTCGCTGGTTAATTTCTCCAACGTAACTGTCCTTTGTTCCATCCTCACTTCCTTCACCTCTGACTTCCTCTTGGATCCGGCAAGTCGGACCAAATTGTTACGAACCCAAAACAAGCAACCAAAGATACGCCAAGAACACATAGAAATACTGAATAACCTTTGTTTATTTCTACAGACTGTACAATTAGAACTTTCACAAAGGAAACAATTATTCCTTTCACACTGGACTTCTCCTGTCAACAAAACTATAATAAAAAAATCATCCCACTTCCCTAAACCGGTTGGTCTTTATTTAAAGACCAACCTTAACCAACTAACTAACCACTCCCTTAACCTTTATTTTTTACATTTCTCCTATAATACACCTTCCATGTCTTTTCCTTATTTTCTGTCCTAACAGAAATGGAAAATTGAAATTTTGGTTTCCGGTACTGAAATGGGTTTAGTAGGGTTTGAAATTTATGAGCTTGGAGCTTGGGAGTTCAAAGGGTTTTTTTGTGGGAAGATGAAATGATCATGGAAGGTGGGAGATGCAAATGTGGAAAACTCTCACTAGTCTCCATTTTTATGATATTTGATATTCTGGGTTTTTGGAAACTGATTAAAGAAGGGATGGAGGCAATTTTGAAAGAAAAAAAGAAATGTAACACAACACATGGCAATCATGTTTCTTTTTCTCTTTACAGAACAAATGCCGTTTCAACTCTAGGGGTGAACTCTAACAAAAATCAATCAATTAAGGAAGGAGTGTTTTGAAGGTTCAGAAAAAGGAGTGTCAGACTGAATATTAACAAAACAAAAGTGTTGCGAGTATAATTTACTCTTTATTGTTTAATACAAAGGTAGACTATATTAATAGATTGTTTCAATTGGGCTAGTCAAGATTTTAAATTGTGGTTTGCAACTGCATTTGTAAATAAGGTTTTAAGATTTTGCAATTGTAAATACAAAATTAAGATTTTGGAAGTCCCACTGAAATGCAAAGAAAACACTAGAAGGGGTTTTGAATAATGTGTTAGTATAGAGATAAAACTTAACAGCTTTTTCAGAACAAATATAAGTTCAGAAAGTGCTAAGGACTGCATCCAGGGGTTCTAAAAAACAATAAGAAAAACCAAGCACAAAATTCAACTTCTTTTATACTAGTACACTTAACTTGAGTCAAATCCAATTCTCCTTAAACCTGAAAAGGGTTCATTGATCAAAAGCTGATTAATATCTTAATATCAAATAATATCTAATTATATATAATAATATCTAACACAAACAAATGTTTTGTTCTCTTCTATTCTTGATCTTATGAGACTCCATTTTATACCACCTGAAAAGGGGACAGTTGGGATCAACAATATTTGTGCTTTTCTTGAAATAACAAGTGATCTTGACGTGGTATCTTGTGCAAAGGAGAAAGAGTGTTTGACTTTCTGGTGAATGGCAGAGCTTGTTTCCACTACTTAATACAGCAACAACTATGTCATAGCCAACATCTGTTTTGCAAGAATTAGAGTCGAGTTGCACTTTTGGTTTGTCGGATAATATACATTGTGCGTACATGGATCTTTCTCTTGGGAGATTATCGTATGATTTGATTACATATTGTTGTATAGCAAAGTTGTTTTTAATTTTATTAGTTGGTGCAAAAACTATGAAGGTATTATTTCCTCATAGTTAATGCACTTCACGTTATATAATTATTGTTTTGGATTGATTTATATTTAAACTTTTCCAACTTTCTTGTACTACTAGTTGTGACCGCTTCACTTGCTTCTGAGGCATTATTCATTGTTGAGGAGAAGAGGAATGAGCTTAACCTTGCACTTATTGAGGTTCACTTACCTGACATGGAAATAGGTTTGCTGACTCAGAAAATAAGAGAATTATCAACCATGCCATATTTCCGTTAAGTTCTCAAATTGTCTTTGGCTTGTTTTACTTGTAACCACAAATGTCATTCATGATTTCAATCTTTAACTGACACTGTCTGTTCATTATTTCTGTAGTTATGACTGCTAATAATAACACTCCCACGGAGCTGTTAGGATCTAAACTGTATTTTCAAAAGCCACTTAAGATTTCTGATCTAAGCAGTCTCTGGAAGTATGTCTTGTGGCGGATAGAAGATGGAAGAATTGTAACTGGGGGTGTAGAGGGCTTTGGGGGGATTCAGTCACAGGAAATTATTGCAAACAACAATAGAGAATGTCAGTCATTCATGAACACAGGAGGACAGACTCCCCGGAGTGTAATAATTGAAGAACATAAACATAAAATAGGTGGAAAACAAAGTGAATCATTAATGCTGGGTAGGAAGAGGCTTAGCCGGACTCATGATTCACATATGAATTTCTTCGGAGGTGAATTGGCTGGAACCAGTGGTAAGTTTGGACTTGATTTTATTTATTTATTTGCCATTTCTGCTGTAGCTGCCCGCTATAAGAGTAACACTTGCTGTCTTGTGAAAAGCTCCACCAAATCAAAGAAACCAGCTTAGGAATGTACCAGGACTTGCAATACAGAACATTGAAAGCCATTTCCAGGTTTGTTCTTTTCAAGGGTGCATGTGTCCTTATTTAACTCTTTTCTAGAAATTCCCTTTTACGTATGCAGCCTTATACCATGGCCTGTGAGTGAAGAGTTTGTTTTTGTTATTGAATCCATGATCACCAAGTCATATGACAGCAACTTTACTGCTGCATCAAGGTATTTCAAAATACTTGAAGTTAGTTGTGTTTATTAAAAGTGGGCAATGTGGCTTCAGTTTTATTTCATTTCCTAGTTTTATGAAGCTGCTAAATACTATAGTTTGGAGTTTTGTTTCAAAATTGATTGTGTTCAGGAAAGTGAGGAGGTTATGCAGTTAGTTACAAAGTATTCATAGATCTTCTCAGGGATTATAGTGGCAAGATTATCTGCAATAGTAAGGAAATATAATAGGGAAAAAGCCTTCATGTTTCTTCGCATTTTTCTCTCTTGTACAAATTTTTGAAGGGGAGACTTTTGTATGACAGTATTTTCTCCTTTCCTTTTTCACCATTCAATATTCAATGACAGAAGCATACTCTCTTTCTCTCTCTAAATTTTCATACTCTATTTCTAGATTTGCAACTTATATTTTTAGATTCCTATATGATTTAGCTGACGCAGCCCTAGTAATTATTTCACCACACTGCAAGTTAGTCTCCACTTGTTTAAGCATTATGATGTTGTATTTGAATCATAACCTATATGTATATTTATCTATTTCAGCAATATTTGGAACAAGCTAATCCAATTCAACAGTACAACAATGTACATTCATCTGATTTGAATATGGGATTGCAGCATCTGTTTCAGAATTACAATGATAGCAGGAAAAGGCGTCAATTGCACAACCGTCATATTCATATCTGTGATTGCATGCATCGGCATTCTCTACATAACCCTTTACTTGATTTTCTAAATTCAAGTGATCAGACATCAACTTTCGGTCAAAATCGATTCTATCTACAGCAGCGGGAACCATATGGTGCTGCACGCTACACATCTGGCTCTGGTGAATTTATGAACAATGTTAGTGGGGTCCAAGGGACTGAAAATGCTATGGATGGAAAAGTTTTCAGTGAGGACACATGTATCTATTGTGTGGATGATCTTTCAGTACAAAGTGAAATGGATTTTTCAACACTGTTATCCAAGGACATGTGCCAACAATTTCCACCACCACTTCCCATTCCTCTTTTACCATCAGATGGAAAAGAACATGGCATTTCTGGGGCCAAAACAGATGAAATTTTTTACCCTCCTAATGGAACTCAGAAGTTTAGTGATGAGGATTTAAATATCTGCTTATCAATGTATAATCCCTGGTACGAATATGCATGTATCTTCATGATGTTACATTTTCTTTGGTTCCTATTATCATTTAGGCTATTCTCCTTTCTTATCCTTTTTTTTTTGTTGACTTGTGTAGAGAATTGCTGAGTAATGCTGTTGCTTGAAGCTGAGGAGGACTTAAGAAAATAGAGTTTATATGATGATTTGTAGGTCTTTTTTGTACTTTTGGATGTAGAATTGTCTTATCAGAAGTCATACTCATTTTCATTTTAGTATGTTTGAGAATTTGTAGGCTTCACTAACTGAAATGTTTGATTGACCATATTAATTATCTTTAATGACAAACTTGTTTTTATTTTCTTGAAGCATTTTCTGAAATGCTATTTCAAATGAGGACTTGGGTTTCATACCTGTATTTTTTTTTCTAAGTGTTTATTAAATATACATTTTGCTTTTGTTTTACCTTGAAAGGATTTTATCATTCCATTCTGTCTTTTATTACTTGTAGATATTATTTTTATGTTTATTTCATCTAACACTTGTAATTTTACAATTTAATAAATTAGTATAACAGTTTTTAACTAAGAATTTTAAATCTATTTCACAAGGTAGATAATCCTTATTAAACTTTTGAAGAATTAAATTGAAGTACCAGATCAGTTAATTGTTTCTTATGCTCATCAAATAAATTTATAAATAGAACAGTTTCTTTTAGTAATCCCATACTTTCTTTTTGCTCCTTCATAATTGTAGAGGTTCTCTATAATTCAAAAATTTATCTGTAATTCAGAATTATAAAATATATTTTATATTATACAATTCAAAGATTAGTCTAGACTTCGTAATCGTGTAATGTAGAATTTATTTCTGAATTCGAAAATATATTTTAAAGTGTATTATTTAAAACATATTTTTCAATTTTACAATCCAAACATTTAATTTATAAGCAATTTAGACTTTTTTTTAATACGTACAACAATCATATGTGACGGTGAAAATGGTCCTAGCTTTTATGACAAATCTAGAATTGGGGTTCAACTTTATATGCATCTAAGAAGTTTATAAGATCATCTCTCATTAATTATGGAATATATTTTTAATAAAATAATCCTTTCTGAAATGAATGAAGAATGTTTCAAGAAATTTGTTAGTTAAATGATGTAACACCACTAGAATTCAAAGGCCTAGTAAACATTTAGACTCACCATTACATAGGTTTTGTTCATTTTGTTTTTATACATTTTCTTTATAGCATGACATTGTGATGTTATTTACTAGCATTTACTAAAATATTATTGTTCATTATTTAAATAAAAAAAATCTCATCCTTTCAAAATATGTTGAATATCCGAAATACGAATTTGTTGTTTCTGAAAGCTTATAAATATTGTCTTAGGTAATGAAAGTCTACTGATTAATCCAAAATATCCTTTCCAGAACTATATTTTCATATTAGAAAATATATATAATATTTTTGGATTGAGTAGAAGGTGTGTGGCAATAAAACTTTGATTATTTAATAACAAGATACTACAGAATCAAGGACCGAGAGACATAAAAGAAAGACATGGAATATACAATACATGAATGTCTCCATTTCATTGAATGAGGTGGTTGGAGGAAATGTAATGTAGACAAATCTTCAACCTCATTCAAACATAACCTTGAGGTTGTACATTAAAAGTGCAAGATAATAATGATTTAAATCATTAATTAAAACACTTATTTAGGCACCAATTAATCCTAAGCACTTAAAAATGCAAGATAATCATCAATTATAGACATGGCAGATGATCGATATCCAGAACCAAAGAGATTATAATGATTTAAATAGTGATACAGCATATAAAGGTCTCTCCTCTCCTCAAAGCCTGGTTGTTTAGGCATCACCTGAAGATATCATTTAAAAATGTTATCAGAAAAATGTTGCTTTTTGACAGTAGAAAAATATTGTTATGCAACCAACATTTCACATGCCAACCCAATACCAAGATCGTGTTCATTTGAAACATGGCAATTATATCGAGATAGAAACTAGTTTGATTGAAAAGCTAAAAACATATTCTCTTTACTAAGGGAAAGTTCACAAAAGAACCAGATAACTAACTTTTTGATAGATGTTAATTGACAAAACGCAATTTGGTTGGACTGAGAAAAACAGAAAGAAATCCACAATGAGAGAAAATGTGGTGTAAGATAATTATGAATCATTTATACCATATATCAGTAAAC
>Ga0123342_1003749_pt1 | contig 23989 bp, 17 predicted proteins | sample Turbeawhitnodule_FD_89960 | JGI IMG/M metagenome (GOLD analysis project Ga0123342, IMG submission 89960) | Root nodule microbial communities of legume samples collected from Mexico - Turtle bean Mexico white nodule | ecosystem: Host-associated > Plants > Roots > Nodule | place: Mexico: Nepantla... | reverse complement strand
TTTGTTATATATTTTTTTTTTTTTTTTTTTTTTTTTTTTTTTTCTTATAAAAATATATATATATATATATATATATATATATATATATATATATATATATATATATAACTATTCTGATTGTTGGCTGAGTGAGTCTTCTTTTTTCAGGTTCACCGGTCAATTCTTTTGAATTCCTACAGCCTCTACTTAGGAGTTTGGATTATGAACTACCAAAGACTTCCCTACCGGTGGATAGGGCTCTTGTTCTTGGGAGGATTTGCTGGGCTGTTTATACAATCCTATATCCATGGCTCAATCGGTGGTGGCTTCCACAACCATTCATCCTTCCCTCTGAAGTACACAAGGTCTGTCAGTTAGTCTGTCCTTTTCTCTAATTCTAGCTAGCTTAATAGTTGGAACCTCCTCAAGTTGTATAGATCAACTTTGTATGTGATGATTTGGGAATGTTGTATGTATTATCTACTTCCGTGTTTGTTTTTTCGACAGGTGGGTGTCACTCATTATTTCTCTTATCTTAAAGCCAGAGAGGAGATTGGCTATGTTCCCATGGTGACCTCGCGTGAGGGGATGGCTTTGACCATATCTTACTGGCAACAGAGGAAAAGAGCGACTTTGGATGGACCAACGATCTACGCGTGGTTGTTTTGTGTCATTGGAATGATCTCACTCTTTTGCGGTGCTTTCTTACCTGACAAAGGAATCGTGATTCTTCTCAGAGCTATATGTCTATTTGTCTTTCGATCAATGTGGGTGACAAGGCTGGTGTTTCTTCTGGCTACAACTGCACATATTGCTGAGGCCATTTATGCATGGTACCTGGCTCAAAGGGTGGATCCTGCCAATGCAAGAGGATGGTTTTGGCAAACTTTTGCTCTTGGGATGTTTTCGTTGCGCCTCCTTTTGAAAAGAGCGAGGACATAAGTATTGAGTCTCATCCCTTTTGCAGATTACTTGTACGATTACAGTACATGTTAGGAAATCAATTCTCTTTCTGTCTGACTGCATGTCAAAATGGAACTACAATTACCAATAAATTCAACTATCTAAGTGCTAGGAAATTTTCTAGACGCTAGAGAATCACTCAGGATTTTCTTTGTTCGTTTTGGAATGTACTTGCCATTGGGCTTTAATTTCTTTAACTTCTCTATCATTGGGTTAAACTTTTTGGAAAGAAACCATTAACATTCTTCCACTTGATTTTTGGATAAGGTAAAGATTAAGGCAGAGGCCTAAAACTAATCTAAATATGTTCTGCACAGTAAAATAAACTAATTTAAATAACACTTTAAGGACAAAACAAAATAAAAATTTATCTGGGAGAAAAAAGATAGTTATTTATTAGAGACCAAAAATATATTTAAGAAAAAAGTCAGCATAAAAAGACTTACTCAAATGACCACAACATGTAAAAGAATAGAAGTATGAAGAAAGAAAGAAAGATTACAAATGTTGTGGATCTTAAATTGGTCTAAATTTTGGAAATGAAGGACAAAATGACAATAACAATGTAACGTAAATATTTTTATCCGTTGAAATATAATTAATTTTGATTTTAGTTTCTTATCAAATTTGTAAGCAGATTTAGTTATTTTTATTACTTTGTTTTCAACATGGTAAGTGTGTGTGTAGAATATTGTCACTTTTAGACCAAAATTTTCAAATTACACTCTTGTCAAATCGAAATACATTAGTTAAGAGAACAGATAAACAACTGATTGGAAACTCTTGATGTTTATCTTCACAACTTAAAATTTCAAGTTTGGAGTATATATAATATAATTCGTTACACTAAAAATAATGGTTTTACACTGATTGGAAACTTTGATGTTTTTCTTCACAACTTAAATTTAGAGTTTGGAGTATATAATATAATATAATTCGTTACAGTAAGAATAATGCTTTTACAATATCACTTTACATTTATTACAATCAATAGTTCTTTTAGGTTATATTTGGTAGAAACATTTTATATTTGTACAATTCTAAAGATTGTAACAATCTGGAGTTGGGTATAAATTAAAACCTGTACCATATTATGGAATATTTGGAGTTTTATAATTAATTAAGTAAATTATGGACGGTCACTAATGAAGTTTAAGTCCATCAATAAGTATAATATATTTATAATTTTGAAGGATCTAAAATATTAAAAAATTTAGAGACAAAAAGTTTGTAACTTAAAAGGATAAAAAAAGATTATCTAAAAGTCATTAATATACTTCAACTCTGTCAATAATGTATTTAGAAAAGCTATAAAATCTTAAAAATTTAAAAGATTTTATTAGTTTGAAAAACATATTTTACCTATTTTTCTTTTGTCTTGTATGAAAGCTAAGACAAAGTATTTACAATTTCTATGAAAGCTAAGACAAAGTATATACAATTTCTATGAAAGCTAAGACAAAGTATATACAAAATGTCGAATCATTTTGCATTTTCATTGCTTAAATTTAGGAAGAACGCAAAATTATTACCTAATCAAAAGTGTAACCCTTCTCTCTAATTTAGTCATATATGAAGTGGTAAAACCAATTTAGTTAAATAGTGTCCAATATATAAAATTCCAATGAAGATCACAAAGTCCAATTCGGTCATTTTCCTACTCATTTTTGCCTATGAAATTAAATGTTGTTCTATAAAAATCAGCACAAACATACTCAAATGCAACACGATCGTGCTCATTCTAATACCATAAATTTGTTTCACTGAATACTTTATATTTACTCTTACATTTATATTTTGAATAACTGAATGAGAACCTCAAAATTATAAGACATTCAAATTAATGACTATTATTTAATTGTTATGGTTAATCATTTTTTAATCAATACTCTGGAAAAAAAATAATTTTAAAGTTAGAAGAATGGTTATAATATAGCCTCTTTACATCCTAGCATCCTTGTAGTATCATTTAGGTACTTCAGCATATTAGAACAGTCATTAATTACCTACTTTACTTTGGAGCTTGGAGTTCACTTGAAACTAGTCTAAAAGCTCCTCATCGAATTGATGTTGATTTTCCCGATCTTGGATTGTTGGCAAATTCTTCCTTATTGCACTCGATAACCTTTTAAATTTATAAAATTATCCTTCATTCCAAAATCGAAATTTGGAATTCAAAAAGTACGTTCTAAAAATAATAATTTTGTGTTAAAAATAAATCTAAAATAGAATTTTATGTTCATTAAAAGTCAAAACCTCATTTAAAAAAATAAATTATAATAAAAATATATTTTTAAAAAAATCCAAAAAAAAAAAAAAATCGATAATTTCGATAATTCAAATCTAAAAATATGTTCCAAAAAAACCAAAATATATTTTGATCTAACACTCGTTTTATTTGAGAACGAATTTATCATTTTATATAAATTTGATCAAAAAGTAATTACCTTACCCATTATCCTTAAAGTTCATTATTCCTTTAGGACCTGAACTGAAACTACTTGTCCAACACGGTTATCTTTTGAATGTAGGTATGGCCTGATGTAAGTATAGAGGACCATTACTCTGGTAATTATATCTAGATGATTATGTTGTCCTGGCAAAATATTTTTTGGTTTTATTAAGAATTTGAATTATGTTGGTTCTTAGTTTGTAAAACCAAGAGGAGGAAGCCTTGGTGATATTGAACTTGCATTTAAAGGGTATTATGATTCAATTCATCATGGCAAGGAAGAGAATTATTCCGAATTTATCTAAATCATGTTCATATAGATTCTCTACATAATTCTAAGAAAAGATGAGCATCTCTTGGTGTTGTAGATGCTAAAACATACACACTGCAATTAAATATTCGAACATAGTTCCACGTACAGACAGGATGGTATTGTTGGAAATGCTTTACAGAAGAACTCAACATACGTAACTTGAAATCATCTTCCAGAATTTACAAAAGGGAAAGCAATTTTTTGTAACTTGCTGTACAGAAGCACCACACTACAATTCGGGTCATTGTCATCGTGGCGGCAACTCTGAGATATTCCGATACTACCAACACACTAGTTCCTACTTAGTGTCATTGTAATTTGCGGGTAGTGAGCGATGGCGGCAGACTTTGAAGACCGGAAAATATTACCAATTAATCCTGGAAGTAATGAAACCACCATCAATAAAAGTATTTCGTGCTAAAAACAATACAGAGATAGAAAATTAGCTCAATCAGCACCTACCTATAGCAAAAGAACTACTTATATAAATTGTAGATACTTCAACATGCTGAAGAAAAAAATTGAAAAAACTACTGATTGGGATCAATTAAGTATTTGATTCTAAAATGTTAATGGGGGAGAAATGAAAGGTCCAGAATGACTGGTTTCCCAACTTTTGGTATCTACTCATTTAAATGCAAAAGAATGATGATATAAGAAAAAATTTTGGTTTCAGCTATGCTTTTGATAGTAATCATTCTGTGTATGCGGTGCATGTTTTCAGCACCGCTTAGATTGTCTATATAATCAATGTATTGACTGTTTTTGAGTAATAAGAATATACACTATTTCTCAATTATTTCTTCTGTGAATTCTATCAAATAAGAAACATATAAAAATATATTCACGTAGTAAATTTAATTACATTAAATGTGATTGATGTCAACCAAAACATACTCTTTGATTCAATTTTTGAAAAACCAGCGTACTCATGTCAAATTGTGTGCTTAACACGGTTACCAAAACTGCGTCACAGATCCAATCTTTCAGCTTTGGTTTGCTGCACAGCTCAAGCCTCTTAGACTTTGCTGCATTATTTTCAAACAAGACAGCTCTAAGACAAAAGTACACTTTTCAACAAAAAATGCTTGAAGCATTACTTGAATTCTTACCTTTGATTTTCTAGTCTTCCAGACTTCTGCATTCCCTGGCCGGGGAAGATAAGAATATTTTTCAATCAAATTTAACACGGTAATTTTATCCTCGTCAGAGTCATTAACTGGCGACAGATCCTGTAGCAATTTAGGAGATGTTTTAATAAATATAGCTTGTTTATAAATTATAGTTCAACAAGCATGAAGAACAATTTCAAAAGTACACACAAAAGATAGTGTTTGGGGAAGTTTTAAATTTCAGTTTTATATATTTTTCCCGTCATAAAACATTTGCTTTTGGTATTATGCTAGAAAACAGAGTGTCACTGTCACGAAAAAAGCAAAAATTAAAAAAAAAATATTTAACAGGTGTTTGCTTCATGGAAAAGACTAACAAGCCATATGACTTAATCTTACCCCTTTTCCTGAAGCAATGTTCCCTGATTCCTCACTGCTCTTCACTTCCAATGAATCAAAGTAAAACAATATCTGGAGAAGAAATGTCAGAAAAAAATACAAAGAAAACTAGCAGAGAAAATTGACACAGCTGGAACTGGAACAGCATGTACAATGCAAATAAGGATGTTAATATTCATGCATAAATGAAACAAGGTTGCCTGACCCTGGTGGAAAGTTACCTTGTCAAGTAACTGAACATTTGATGAGTCGGTAGCCATGATTTGAACTCCGAGCAAATTGCTGACATTACTGCAAAAGGGACAGAAAATAGTGCTGAAAACACACCCATCTTCTGGACACCAAATACTGTGTTCCGGTGCGCTTTTGGGTATTCTATTGCAAATTCGTTGATCAACAAATACAGAATCAGTCATGATAACTGGGATACTCTTTGAAGTATCAGTAGTGCAAGTTTTCAGCCGCTGTTTCAAAAGGGATCTTAAATGAACTTTTGATGATGAAATCAACGAGCACGTAAGATATAGGCGGTTCTCAGGTCGGCCCAATGGACTTTTGCAGAGTGAACAAAGTATCAATAATCTTTGGTCTAGTGGAGGGGCAATTGGTGAACATGAACCGGGTATATTGTTTGTCAGTAATGGTGGAGAATTTGACTTCAAATTCCTCTCCAAATCATATTCACTTCCATGAGTTATCTCTCTAACAACTACAGCGCTCTTTCTGTACCGCGTAAGAGGAGGACTGGCACAAGGTGCAATAAAGTTTTCTTCTTCAACAAGGTTTATATACGGTGTGGCCCTCATCCTTTTATGATGGTAAGAATTAACACTTTCCATTTCTGGAATATCATTTGTAATTACATTCTTTTTAGGAGTAATTGTAATTGAAGACTGGGCCCTTGAAGAATTGTTGCTTCCATTAGTTGAAGACATTGAAAGACTTGACAAGTGATCTGGAATTTGAGCTGGGGCCTCAATTATGAAGGAACCAGAGTTGTCATCCTTGGAGTAATGAGGGCTACCGGGATCATAGTCAACATCTATACAAGGGGTTTCCTTGACAATGGAAGTTTCCTCGTGCATTATTGCAGCAGATGATTCGATAGTGAACCTGCAAGAATTACATTTTTTCAACAAGTAACTACACTGAGGTTGCTTCATAATGTAAAAATAATTGAAAATTATATTTATGTTTAGAGATTGCTATTTTATGGCAAGAAATGAATGCCCAGATGTATCTGACGCTGAAGATATTAAGGTGATCCTGTATTACAGAATTGAAAACCCTGAATGAACCCACCCAAAACAAAATAGAAAGATGTTCAAGCATAAGGGAAAGGCTTATTTAAATTATCTACTTTTAGATTGCTACATATGCAGGAAGATTAGCTGACATGACGAAAGGCAAATGTTATTTGTTAAATAAACAATCACAGAATCAGCTGTGTTCTGCGTTTCCTTTTTTTTAAAAAAAAACTCATGCTAGACATCATTATGAATTTTGACATCTACTCAAAATGCACTCATTACACGAAAAATAACATAAAAAGAAAATAAAGGGATACTGAACCTGGGAACCAAACCAAAACATATCATAAAAGATAACATAAAAGAGAAAAGAAATGAAAACATGGGAGGCCAAACCAAAATATGTAAGAAAAAGAACACAACCTAAACACGGAATAAAGGAAATTAATATCCATGAAATTTGATTTTGGAGGTCAAAGAAGGATTTAACTGTCCCAATTCTTCAAAATCAGATGTGTTTATCGTTAAGTTTAGACGTTTAGTTACTAAAAAATAAAAATTATACAAATTACAACAAAATGATGGAAATAGAGATACCTTGGGTCTGTCTTAGTAAAGTACTGTGGGAGATATTTACAACTGTAAGTGTCACTATTCTTTTGAGCTGATGGCTGACACTTGACAAGATCTTGAGAGGTTAGGGCCGTAGAAGAAATGCTATTCTTGATCATTGTTGTTTCTTTCCCGCCTCCATTATCAGACCTGTTCAGCTTCTGATTTTTTTTTCTTGTAGAACCTGCATTCTGATCCTTCTTATGGACATCATCCCCATTTATATCCAAACTCTGTGTGGCATGCACTGTATTTATGCCATAATGTTCCTGCAGCAAGTTGACCATGCATTAGTAATCTTTTTTCCACTAAACCTCGAAGAAGATCGAGGTAGATTATAATAAACTAACATGCAATGTACCTTCACATTCTCAAAGAAAGATTTTAATCCCTTCAATGACAAATCAAAGCTGTCATATACTTTCAACGGTCTTCTTAGCCACTTTGAAATGAATGCCCTATTTCTTTCTTCTTGAAAACGTTCATCTAACTCCATAAGAATAATTGCACCAATTATGATAGAAAATCAGGTTGGAAGTGTAGAGTTGATAGTTATAAAAAGAACAATGTTAACATAAACCCTAATCCAATAATAAACTGCCTAGCAATCCAGAACACAATTGGAAAACACCAGATTATTATAGTCTAAAAAAAATAGGTAGCTCATAATAAAACAGAACTGCCTGGTTTTATGGTTGCCAGATGGGAATAACTGTGATGACTCATGATAAGTTTTACATTCCATAGGAAAATCTTTTCCAATGCTAGCATCTACCAGCATTCAAAGCATGCTTAAAGGATTAGTTCCAAACCAACTCATGAAAAAGACAATAGTTTTAAAGCTGTAAACTCTTGCACATCAACCATCAGTGTAATATTTTGCATACTCTGGAAAACCGAATAAACTCCACCCTCCCCCTTTCAAATATAAAACTCAGTTTTTTTAAATTCTAAATCTAAAAGGAGAAGAACAACGTATAAAGAGGAAGAGAACCAAAGTAGAACGCAGTTCATACCCAATAGGATAATTGCTCCATAATCAAATTTATGACGTATACAGCGCCCTACAGAAAATAAAAGGAAATCAGAATAAAAATTTGAAAAACAATCAGCTTTGGGTTTAAATGGACTTAAGCCTTACCAGATGCTTGATTTAAAGCTCGGAATGCTTGGTGGCAGTACCATTCATTTCCACTCAATAGATTTTTGACTGATTTGTAGGTGTCATTATATTTCTTCTTCAGTGCAACTTGAATATCATTTCTGATAGTTTAATAAATCAGGTAATCAGAAAATTTTATTCCCGTAGCATGATTCCTTCAAAACTAATAGGAGAAAAGAAAGGAGTCTTACATATTTGGAAATGGAATACCAACAATGATCTAGGATTGTGAAGGACGTACAATCTATAGTTAACATTTACATTGGTTATTAGACGTTGGAATGTCTGTGTGATCAAAGTCATTGTAACTAAAGGCTACCTTGAAGCTGTTAAATTTCACAATCATATTTTTTAATCTTTATCTTGATAATCTGAGAGCATACCTACTTTCAATTCTCACAAAATATATCATAGCCACATCGTAGATAAGATCTCCTCCCCACAGAATGATGAAACAGTCAATTATAATTAGAAATAAGGATACAACTACTCTAGCTTTATCATCGGAGAAATCAATTCCTTCAGAAACCTGCAACATAAGCTTATAATTATGAGGACACATACACAAATAACTATGCTAAAGGCAAATTGAATTCTTGTATCTTAAGGCAGTTATCATCTACACAGATTAAAACATTTTAAATAACAGCAATGCTATAAAATATAAGAAATATCTAAAGATGTTATCTGTACATTTTACAGTATCTTAGACAATCTCTTAAGATGTATTCTACTTTTATATTTTTTATTTGCTTCCTTATTTAATTACGATCTTTATAATTACAGGAATGTCTTATTAGAATGATATTTAGTAGAATATGATTTATGGCCATATCATTTCATGTATTTATTGTCATCAACTTAGATAAAATGAACTTTGTTGTGTAGCCTGAATACACTATTTTCAGCATCCTTTCCATTATTTTTCTCTTTCAACGTGGTATGGTAGAGCCTCTACCAATCTTGGTAAATCACCTATTCTAACAGGATAGCCTTTTCTGGTAGATATCTGTGGAGGGAGGTATTAAGAAGTCTCACATCACCTACTCAATTCTTAAGGTGCTACTCATATACATGTTGAACAACTTTACTTGAAGCCAATTGGTTTTATGATGAAATCTAACACAACTAATTGTTTATTTACACTCCCTAATTACTTATAACCAAATTGAACTTAATGAAATGTAAACACACGAATTAAAATATAATCAATTAAATTACAAAAGAGACATAGAAGAACTATCATTGTAAGCTTGTTGGTGATGGGCAAGGATTGAATTGTAATATAGAAAGATTATAAATCCAAGGCAAACAAAGTTAGCTTATTACCACAAAATTTGGTTGGAGGAAAATTAACTCTTAGGAAGTTCTATAATGGTAAAACTGTAGTTCCTGGTAGTATTTTGTTGATGTTTTGAATGTAAGAGAACAAGGTACATATGGCTTAATAAACCATTTAATGAAATTTTGGAATATAAGAAAATGCCAAATGTTACCAGAAAAAAGCAGCATCTAAAATAATTAGATAATAGTAAAATTCTGACACACCTTTCCTCGGCAAACACCAAGTAAAGCTGCTCCTCCTTTCCTAGAATTCTGTAGGGAATCAACTGCGTGAACATGATTTAGATCTATTGTCTTAATCCTTCTTTTCCTTCCCCGCGCAGGTCTTTTTTCATGATGAATTGAATCATAATACCCCTTTAATGTAAGTTCAAAATCATCTTGGCTTCCTCCTCTTGGTTCTACAAATCAACCACAAACATAATTCAAATTCTTAATACAATCAAAAAAATTGCAAGGACAACAAAGTCATCTTTAGATAATGTTAGAGATATCATTTATTATTTGATTACAAACAAGGAGATAAGATCAAATATTTCCCATTATTATTAGATATATAAATAAGAGATCACACAATTACAAGTAATCAGATTTCTAATATTAGATTACTTCAACGGTAGTGTTAGAAATATGATTTGATTACATTAAATACGAAGATATGATATGATTTGATAAGAAATTATCTTATCAAATATTTCTTATTATGTTAGGTATTGATTTTGTTCCTTATTACTTTATCTTTTCTTCATTATAAATAAGAGTACCCATGTATATTCATCACACATTTACAAGTAATGCTTTCCATAGATATAAATACAAGAGTAATGTCATCTCTACTTAAACATTTGCACTTAGCAGAAAAAAAAAGAAGCAAAAGGTAAAAGCAAACATATCAAGAGAAACTCATCTTGATCATGCACAATAGGCATTTGGAAAATAAGGATAACCCACCGACAAAAAGAGGCTTTTCTGCATTTAGTCTAGACCATTGACCTGTTTCAGACCAACGGTTGCGTAATTTGTCCATCAATTTATAACTTGGAAAGAACACAAGGCATCCACCTGGAACAATCTTGAAGATTTCCTCTAAAGATTTTCCAACTGCATCCTAAATCATAGCTTACTATAACCAGACGTATTCTAAATGCAGGAATAACACATGTGCTGAAAAATATGAGTAGGGAAAGCATACCTGGAATGCATATCCATCTGCAGTTTTATAACTTGCATTCAAAGGATAATTGCCAGGACCAGTGGAGATTACAGCCGGCCACACCTACACTCAAGAGGTTATAAGTTATAACTTGTTGAACAAACACTTATAGGGATAAAAGGACAAGTGGAGAAGTAGTCAAGACCTGTGAGTCAACATCAATTACATGAGGAGCTTCTAGACTAGTTTCAAAATGAACTCCAAGCTCAGAAGTAAAGGATGCCATCGGTGACAGTGTTCTGAAACACCAAAATAAGTATGTAAATAATACTACAAGGATGTGAGGAAGTTTAGATGCAATGAGAACAAAGCTCATTTCTCAACAATTCTTGGTCCCCACATGCAGAGTGTCATGGAAATTAAAAATAAGAACTGCAGACTCCCCCTCATTTTAGCAATAAAAACTTGTACGACATTGACACACATACATATAATTATGAATTATTAGGTGAAAGTTTATGATAAGTACCCAAGAACTTGGAACCCACACTCAAAAGCTAACTATTATGTAGAGAGAAGCAAATACCTAAATACTCCATCAAACATCCCACATTAATTAATGTGGAATTTAGGCACACCATTAAATTCAAGTCCTTATCAGTTTACCTTTAATAAGAATGATTATGGTAGCAATGCCTCTATTGAACTGTATTTCAACAAAAAAAAATTACAAAATATAACAGTGAAAAGGCTATTTCTATAACCCAGACATATATTTGGACATATCTACAGTACAGACATTATAATGAAATGTGAAGAACTGAATAGGAGGGAACTTGACAAAGCACAGAGTTTTTCAAATAAGATGCCAAGTTAATTTAGGAGATTTTAACATAACATTTGAGACATGAATACATCACTGGAATAAGGAACATGTATTCCAACAGAGATGCTTCTAAGAAAATTAGTCTGGAAATTCATGTTAATTCTGCCAAAAACTAAAAAAAAAGGACTGGGTCACTGCGTCCCACCCATATCCAAAAGAATACAGGCCCGGTCATAACTATATGCTTATATGAAATCAGGCTTAAAAGACCCGCTTTTCCCTGCCTTAAATCATCAGTCTAGATGATGAGGTCAGACTATAAAATCCCAACCAGCCCACTTGCTCTTCCGTAGACCCCAGACTCTGGAAATTGCACTGATTAATAGGCACGCACTGTTCGGAAATACATTTTGAGATGCATTTTTTAATCAGGTGAAAAAAATACAAAAAAAAATCTGTCATGAACAAGTATAAACCAGGCCTTCGTTGGTCATTAGGTACACAGTATGCTTACCCTGAAGTCAAGATGATTGATAAAGAAAGATCAGCAACATCTCTAAACACAACCGCTGGATTCAAACACCATAAACTAAAAGCGCACGTCCAGTTTCCAGTAGCTCTTCCTGGCAGAACAGTTGAAAGTTAATTGTAGTAATGCAGTGACAACTCCAGCATGAACATAAAATATATAGTTATATACTACCTATTGGAACCTTTTATAATGTCATTGATTAATTGACCTGTAATTGGTCGCCCAATCTTACAGGGAAAAGGATCCTCATTTATCTTCAGTTCACAAAATAAATACACACTATCTTGTATCTCATTTCATGTCTCCTTACTGAAAACAGTAACAATCTGTAGCACTCCAACACCAACCATTTATCCAAAAATTTAAAACAATTTAATCTTTCATGTTTAAGGTAAATCTTTAAATTGTTTTCTCCGCATAAACAATTTTAATTTGTTCATTTAGATTCTATAATATAATAATATTTCAAATTAGAGACTCCAAAAAATTCAATTATATAACCAAAAGGTTTCCAAACCATTTCCCATTCGCTTGTGTATGGATAGCAACCATGCCATTCACAGTTCTACTGCATATTATTGTTACTGTAAAATGGGAACCACTTACCAGTATCTTTTCTAACACGTCGCTGAAGAGCAAGCTGGTAATCCAACATGTGAGATCCATTTCTTGAGAAGAAATAAGTTAGAGACGAGAATAAGCCTGAAATGAGATCAATATATATCATTGGTAGGCACGAATATTTTGAGCTAAGTCGATAACTGAATACAGTTCCACAAATATTAAAACCATAACTCCAAACCTTCCAATGTTATCACTGCCGTGCCACTTATATGCGGTTCATTTGTCTCCAAGTCTGTAGCAACTTTGATTGCCTTGAACAAATTATCAAGTTGATGAATAGCATGCAATCATAAGAATAAATACAAATGCCAACAAATTAGATACCTTGGTAGCACATTCTAGCAAGATAGGGAAACACTGTTTCGAAATATTTGCTTCTTCAAGCTCTCCTAAAGCATTATCACCAGTCCAACTATACAAATAGGAAGCTTATGTTATTAAATCCCAGATTAGTTCACAAGTTATGGGTTTTATTGAGGCTCTAGCCAACAAAGGACGCGACAGTTAAATAATTTTTAAAAATATCAATTCAATTCAACTGCAACATAGGAAAAATAATATAACCACAAAAAGTTCATAGAGCTTAAAGCAACACTTCAGCTCTCCACTAGTAGATGTCATACGTGAATGGAGGCAATCAACCAGAATTTTCAAAGTTGACGAGATAGAAGACCAATTCTTATTAACACGTGAAATGGGTTCAAAAGAATGAAAAAAAAAAATAATAGATAATCTTCTGATCAGAATAAAAAAATGAAGATTCACTATGGAAAAAAAAAGTTCATGTACCTTATTAAGAGTAGAAATTATGTAACATGCAACAAGATTACAGTTAACAGCATTATCCCAACCCAAGTAGAGTCTCCCTTTACCAATACCCGTTGATTCAGTGCGATTATTGAAATCCCAATCAACTACCAGTCGCATATCACTCTATAAAGCATGTTTATATCAAATCAAAAGCATAACAATTTTAGAACCTCGACAATCAAATTACAAAGCAAAAACTGTATTCACAAACTAATAATAAATAGGGGTATACAAAATGGCAAAATCCTTAACTTACCACGATACATAGTGGTGAAAATCACGTTTTTCAAGCTTATGTTTCTTCTGTTCCATCCAACTAGTAAGGCCCTACACAAATACAGCACACGTTGAAGATATACAGTCAGTGAGGATAAATTTATAAGTCAAACATTTCAAACCCAATATCTAATCCTATTACCTGTGTCATTTCATATAGCGGTTGGTAAATTGCAGCATTGATTGAGCAAAGTTGCTGGAGTTCCATTTGTAGTTCTTTCAAAGGTATGATCATTTAGTTAAGCATCATTAGTAGTGACCATCAAAGTAAGCCTCAATTATTAGTGACAATGAAAATAAAAGAGTAAGGTTTCATAGCATACTATCCAAAACATCCTCTTCAACATCCACACTTCCTGCATCACGAGCAATGTCCTCTATATTGCTGCAGAGTGCAAGTATGTGAGGACCATTTCATGGAGAAAAACAGGATTATATTACAACCAAATTATACAAATTTGTCTTTCAACTGTACATTTACAATACAACAGATGATAGACAACTAGAATCTATGTACTATCTTAAAAAATAAAATAAAGCCAGCTCAATTTAACTGGACTCGTAGAACTGTCTGATTGATCTGGCAACCAAATAGAAAGAAAGAGAACAGCAACTCACTGAGCTTCATCAAGAATCACTATGGCTCCTTTGATATCCACATCCATTGCCGCCCGGATGACTGGATTAATGATGTAGTTATATGGACAAAATACCAGCTGTGCATCATCTGACATAGAACGAGCAGCATAATAAGAGCACCCTGAAAGTGGAGACAGCAGAAGAGTTGTACATTACAAAGCTTGCCATAGACATGTAAAGAAATAAATAAAAGACCAAAATAACAGAAAAAGTCAAACCTTTGACCAATTGTCCTACTTTTACAATATCTTCTATGTCATGCACTTCATTGCATCCTCCTTTCTGAAGGGATGGATGACCTTTGACTTTATGAGCATTTCTGCATGGATTGTAAGTTTCTCATTTAAGTTACTTCAAGAAGAGCAACATAAAAGATAGAGAGGAAGCATGCCTGGATGAGCATACACTCACTTGAATTCTGGACACCCTGTTGCCTGATCTTTCAATAATAGTTTACTGACAAAATTTTATGAAAAACATCAGTGTGAAGATTGAATAGGGAAAAGAGACTCTCATAGAGTAAAAAATGTCAAGGTAAAAAGCACCATTCTTCATTGATATTCTCTTTGCCAATTATATTTTTATTTGTGCAGTAATGTTTCCGCGACGCCTGGCAAAATAAGTGAGGGAAAATATTCAAATCCACATGCCTTCGCTGAATGTAACATCTTTTTGCATATCGTGAAAATGCATACTTTTTACTAAAACCTTTGCTAAATTGAAATCTTTATCATAGAAGTTGGGTATTGATTAGTATCTCATCAGCAATGTTTCAAAACAAACATAAGTATGCTTCACAAACAAAAAGAAAAGCTTATTATGAAATATTAAAAAATTATTAGAAAAATAACAAAGGAAATTAAAAATGCTTCAGTCTGGAGAAATGCTGAATAATAAAATTCTTCAGAATGATATCAAAAAGATATGATGTTTTGCGTTAGCTCCATTAATGTAGGTTAAAAACGCAAAACAAAAGGTGAATTACTTAGGAGAAAAGATGTCAACAAAATTGAACGAGTTAAGATAAATAAATAAAAGCTAAATAATAAATGGATTCAACCTACCAACACAGCCATTGGTACCCTGTATGCAGTTTTACGCAATTCGTGAACCACTTGAGAAATCTGTGAGTGCGTTCTCCTTGTACAATAGAACAAAAAATTAGCCAGTTAAGTGATGATACCTGTGTGACGTGGAAACTCTGGAATGGAACCATCCAATCTAATCTAAACATGTCTGAAATATATAGCAATGCTGGTTGATTGAAACTAAGATAATAATTAAAGAAAAAAATAATAATTTTATAAATGAGTTACTAATGCAACAAGCAAAAGGGGATCAAATGATAGAGTTAAAAAAACATACGAAGCATAATAAATAGTCGGTGCTTCCTTTTTCTTCTGCTTCTTATTGTTGGCCTCAGTTTGCGTACGGTCCGGGTTTTCTGGTGATAAGGAGAATTTGGTGAGGAGAACGAAAAATAAACAAAAGAAATACGGCCATTAGAATAGGTAATTGGCACACCAGAAGATGGTGAAATATCCTCGAGAACAAATCCGCCGCCATAAGCCAGAGGATCGGTGGTTGCCTCCGGCGCGGGCTTGAGGTGGTCTTGTTTAGATTTATAGTGGTGCTGCCAAGCGAGAGATGAACAGAGAAGCGAAAGGGACTTGCCGGTGCCGGTTGGAGACTCGAGCAACGCGTGACAGTGGCCTTCTCTCTGAGCTTGATTGAGGGTAGAGATTACTCTGCCCATAAACGCAAACTGAGACCCATATGGTTGGTAAGGAAATTCTACTTCCAGGCCTCCGATGTGGTAAACATTTTTAGATTTAGGGTTAGGGTTTGTTGCAGAGACCATTTTTTTTTCTTTGTCATTCACTTCAGATTTCACGATATGAGATGATATGTTCGTATTGCCTCTCTACTTCTGGACTGTTTAAGTTTAGGCGGGAAACAGGTTTCAGTCTTTGGCGGGAAATAGGTTCAGCATTAGGCAGCTAAGTTCATGGTTTAGAAAATATTAGTTCTTTTATTTTCTAGGCTTTGTTTCTATTATGGAGATGAAAGTGAGATTATCTTGATTAAAGAAAAAAAGTGAAATAAAAAAAAAGTTTATGATAGATTTGATTAATAATTTTTCTTAAGAATATAATTTTGTTTTTGTAGTTAAAATAAATGTGATTTACTTCTTTTTTATATGAAAATCGTATGTGATTAAAGTATATAATCTAAAAATTCAATTGAAAAAAAAATACAAAATATTTGACAATGCATGTAAAATTGTTGAAAATATATTTGGAAAAAATTAAATAATATTAACATATTTATAATTATAAAAGATTTAAGTGAAATTTGTAAATATGGTCAAACTTGATAAAATAAACTTGATAAAATAAACTGAAATTATAATTAAAATTATAACACAGTCAAATACAATAAAATGGACAAAAATAGTTAAATTTAGGAAAAAAAATAATCATGCTTTCATAGCTATCATTTGAGAAAGTTATAAAAGTCATAAAGCATTTGTTACAGTGGTCAATTCTCTGATGAATCTTTTAAAAACTTTTTTTCACATTGATGTTTAAAGTATTTAATTATTATTATTACTTCCAAATAACCTCCTAAATTTATGAAAACATTTGACTATAATGGGGGATTGGGGGTTGAAATGCAATGTCTTCAACATGGTCGTTCGGTACTTGGGAATCTTGCTCATCATTCTAGTTCATCCTACATATTGCCAAACGTTGTTCACTTGAAAGATATTCAACTTGTTAAAGATTTTTTGTCCAAAATAGTGTGATCAGGTTAGTTCCACGAAGCATTGATGAATAAGTTCATGACATAGTGAGTAATGATCCGTGTAATTTTAATGTCTAATGGAAAATACATGTTGTTGTCTCTATATTTGATCATTTGTTGCATGATGTAATAAGATCAATTAATCACTATATTGTTTTTTATGGTTCGTAACATAAAAATGTCTTCATGCAATAATTGAACAAAATTGTTGGTTTGCGGACTCAATATGTGCACGAACGCACAATGTAATAGTTTGTCATTAATATTCAAACTACCTACGTTCCTTATATTTCGACCGCACATTTCTCATCTAATCATGAAACTCAATGTCATATCACGATCGTATATGAGCGTGTGATTTTAATCTTATTCTTATTAAGCTTAGTACGTAGGTTACCAACTTTTGTAATCTTCATATTGGAATAAAACATTTTAATCACATCCCAATACGGAACTTTTAGCTTGAGAAATTGTTTTGAACCTTCAAAATGCAAATGATACATAAAGTAAAACCCAACTATTCAAACAAGGGAAAATTCATGATTTTAGGTGTCAAAACTATCTTAGTGTAAAACTTCTTCCCATACTCAATCATCTTATCACACTTGTCGAAAAAACGTGTTTGATTTAGAATGCCCTCAATAATCAGGAGTTGTATAGTAGGGACTCCATCATCAGCTGTTAGGGCATTTTCTTTACACAACTTCACACTTGTCTTTGTATTGTTACAAAACTTAAGATAAACATCAATCATTTCATATTTCATAATACTACATAACATTTTAAATAAAATTAGTAACAATGTAGATAATACAATATGCACTTTATAAAATAAAACAATGAACATTCATTTTCAACTACATGTCACCTGACACAATCATATATAATATTACATTGTCATAAAGTGAAAAAACTAACATTCAATACAAAATGTACAAATGAGGCACTCAACCACTATTAGTGACAATATTAAGTAATCTCTCCAAATGATGTTGTGGGGGCATGCTTAAAAGATGTTGCGGAACTTCCTCACGTTCAACATCAAATGCAGGTTGCTCCATGATGTATTTCATGTTATCATCATTAAAATCCATATTGAAACTTTGTTTGTGGATGTGGCATCTGACTCGTCAGACTGTCTTTACTTTATGTCATATTACACGATCAACTCCTCGCAATTCCTCCATCAAGTTGTAGTGTTTTATGTAATTATCCCTTTATTTAGTGACCTAGGGTTTTGCCTAAAAATGAAGATGTTCAAGTACATAAGGATATACTTAAATGTGGATGATGAAAGTATTTACTAAAGGTGCATACATTACCTTAGTCAAGGCATCTCAAACATTTTATTGTTTTGTTTTGTAAATCCACAAAATAGACCATGGACCTTGCGTTTTATTGTTTCGTTTTGCCTTTATTTTACATTTTTTTAGAAACCCCCACTAACCCAAACTAACGAAGAATGTCAACAATATTAGTGTAGGCTTGGATTGTTCAACTTCCACCAACCTTGTTCCCAAATTGTGCCTCATCCATCGTAGTTGTTAGAAATCGTAAATCCATCTTTGCGGTCCATTTCACGAACTCATGGATACATGCAAATGACTTTAGTACAACACTTTTTCCTCAATTCATGTTATACCTTTTGTAAACACAACTCATCAAATAGATAACACAGTATATTTCTTTATCACATAATTTTTTTCTTTCAATTACATTTCTAATTTATGAATGATGATATGATTAAACTCTCAAACATTTCCTGAACCTCTTCTTAAGTACTATTTTAGGTGACATCTAAAGTTGCAATGCAATATTATTATTTGTGATTTTAACACAAGTTCGACATTCCCAAGGTAGTATTTTTTAACAATAATTATATTTATATGGAATAACCGTAAGTACTAAGTCACACGTTTTCTTTCCCAGTCGACTAGAAGATATGTGACTTCACAACACGAGGATACATTATGAGCAGCAGGATGCGTGTCAAATAAGCACGTGATGAAGAATCTGATGGAGAAACTTTTTAATACACCGATATTGTTGAGTAGTAATAGGAATATAACATTTTGTAGCGATGGTTAGTGAAAGTTGAATTTTTTTAAAAAGAGGTAACGGGAGGGATGCACGTCAGGAGATGAAAATGTTTGTGGGAGGTGATGATTCGATAGGGGAAGAAGTTTTGTACATGTTGGTGGGATGTGGAAAATGGAGACAGTGGGATGTGGGAAATGAAGACAAGATGGACTAATATTGTCACATTTGATGATAACTGAATAAAATTTGATAATTTTTTAATAGTAAAAATATACAGTAATTAATTAGCTGGGAGGGAGAAAAATTTCATAATTTTATTAATTAATATATTACCATTTGATGCAGCAATGTTGTCAGCATTATTTTTTTTTCTCCTTTAGAAGAAACCTTAACAATCCAGTGGGGGCTAATATATATAATATTACGTTGTCCTTTTTTTAAAAAACAAGACTAAAAGCTAAATAAGAAAAATAAAATGTCTCTCGGTTACTTATTATTATTTTTATTAAGAAAAGAATAAAAGAATAAAAAAAAGTTAAGAGGTATAAATATTTCTTTAACTTTCCCTAATTTACTTCCGATAGAAAATTGTTTATTTACCAAAGAGGAGTTTTAGATGCCGATACGTCATTTTAAAATGTCAAGTTCTAAATGACCATCCTTATATGAGGATAATAGTGGCCTTCTCCAGATCAGAGATTTAGCATAAAAAAGACGGAGAATTTCATCATAACAAGATATCTTGATATTTTCATTAGAATGTCTAGAAAACATAGAAGCAATACTACTACATATAAATCCCATTCCACGAGCAAAAAGTATTTGTCCGAAAACGCACCATAGGGTGGGTACAAACGCTCGAGAGAAGCATACAAAGAGCAAATTGTTGGTCCTAAATTTCTACCATCCAAATTGTTGTTCTCCCTAAAGGTGCCTCTTGTCCAGGTCATCAAAGTAGGGGTGTTCCATTGCTTTCTTCGCAGAAATCCTCTTGGAAGGTTCATACTTCAACATTTGCTGAAAAGAAAAGGAGAAAAATACAATGAAATGAAATTCAACAGGAACTACTAAGAAAGAGTTAGCCAAAGATAACTAACAGATAGCAGATCGATTCCAAGCTCATCCAAACTCGGAACAGCCGTTGACAGACTTTGAGGATTCCATTGGGGGTATTCATGCCAGTTCATTAGTTTACTCACGTCTGGCCACACTTCTTCATTAGGAGTGCCCAACAGCCTGCATAAACAGGGTAGAATTAAATGCAAAATTAAGCAAACAGAGTAGACAAAGATACACAAAAACCGCCAGGTATATTATTGTCAAACGCTTCACCTGAATATATGAAGGAGTTGTTGAAGCTCGGAATCACCAGGAAAGAGTGCTTGCTTGGTGACAAGTTCGGCTACAATTGAGACACAAATAACATTAGTAAACCCTCTACCTGACATACAACAAACAACAAGTTGAACAATATATCCTTACCAAAAATGCAGGCAACAGACCAGATATCCACAGCCATTGAGTAATGGGTGGCTCCCAAAAGAACTTCAGGGGCTCTATACCACAGGGTAAGTATCTGAAAACAGAGATATTGACATACAAATGATAAACGAAGCCATAGAGAAAAAAAAAATATTATCTGTTAGAGAAGATGCTATTTCTCGTGTCTCTTTACCTCATGCGTATATTTCTTAATTGGTACAGTGAATGCTCGAGCGAGTCCAAGATCAGCTATTTTAAGCATCATTGTTTTCCGGTCCATCAAGAGATTGTGAGGCTTCAAGTCCCTTAATAAACATTGATTTACTTTCAACTTTTAATATACGTACATATATATATATATACTCACACATTTGCAAATGCGATAAAAATGAAAGGAAACAAGGAAAAGGGGTTAGCAACCTGTGCAAGATTCCATGGCCGTGGCAGTAAGCAACGCCCTTGCAAAGTTGGTACATCAAGCTCTGTGACCAAATTGACAATTCACAAAATTGATTAAAAAAAAGAAAAGGGAATAATATCGAGGGAGATCTGAAAAATTAAAATTATGTATTACTTTGATGGTTGGAGGTGGAATTGATTCTCCAGTTTGACGGAAAGAGCGAATGAATTTCTTGAGATCGGTATCCATGTACTCAAATACCAAGTAGAGCACTGTCTTGCCTTCCTTGTTCAGACCTTGTTTGACATCCATTAACCTGTGTGTGTGTGTGTGGAATTAGGAATAAGCAAACAAAAGAAAGAAAGAAACAACAGAAAAATTGCAGAAGAGAAAGAAGAAGAAGAAGATGAAGATGAAAGGGTACCTGACAACATGGGGATCGCGCGAGAGCATCCGCAGAATGGAAACCTCGCGGAGGGTGGTGGGAGGAACACCTTCTTCGTCCTCATGGAGGCGAGTCTTCTTGAGGGCAACGATGTTCCCAGTGGCCTTTTCTCTTGCCCTGTACACCTTTCCGTACGTTCCTTCTCCAACCTTTTCAAGCTTCTCGAATGCCTCTTTCGCCGACAGTACTCCTCCTGCTTTCTCCATTTCTCTTCGTCTCCTCCTTAACTCAATTCAAATCAATTTCAATTCAAACAATACAAAACCCCTTCCCCCATTTTCGAATATATATAATGAATAACAATAAATTTCAAATCATAAATTTAGTCGTTGTGCAACGGACACTTGTTTTTTTGAAATTCAAATCCCGCTCCCCTTCCCCTTCTCCTCAACATCAAATTAGGAATATCAATATTTTTATATTTTTTCTTTTCTTTCCACAAAATATATTCATTCATATTCTAGGTTACTGCAAATGTCATATATTAAATATTTTATGTATTAAATTACTATCTTAAATTTGATTAACATAATACAATTTCTAAGATAAAGTGAAAATTATTTACTGAATATATTTGAATTTAAAAAGTTCAAAAACTCCTCAATACGACTTAGTTTTTTAAATCCAACTTTGAAAATTAAAATGTAAACGCTTTTTTAATAGTGTAATTACGATCCGAACCTTAGTTAAGAGATACAAGTAGCTACAACTTATACTAACCAATATTAATAAATTAAAAGGCAAACATGAACAATAATATAATAAAAATTATGATTTAATTAATAATCACATGTTGTAAAAACTTCTATGTTATCAACCAGTATGAAATTGTCTTTTATACAACATTTAAAGTGGTTATTGTAAAAACTAACAACCTTATACTAGAATGTGATCTTTGATTAAATTATAGTGTGAACATAGTTCAGATAAACTATTTTTTATCTAAAAGTATACATGAAAAACAATTTCTTAATCTTTTATTTATCATAATTTTTTTTTTTGTCTTTTTTTACTTTTAACTTCTTAATAAGCATTTTAGAAGAATAAAAAAATAATTAGAGATTTAATTGTCCAATACTTATAATGAGATCCCTTAATAATAAAATTTACAATCTTAAAAGGAGAAAATTAACTATTATAAATAATACTTTATGCTAATTAATTTTGAATTTTCTATATCTATTTTACAATTGACATAAATTCAAAGAACTTGTACATCATTTGTTAAATAATTAAATCGATATAGGATAATTTATTGGTCAACTTTTTTAGACATCCTTTCATCATAATGATGTGTTTAGTGTTTGATACATGTAGTTTGCATATAAGATTTTAGTCTTATGTCTTATTCTAAATCTTTAATAAATTTAGTTATTGTGAAAATACGTTGTCTTGGACATGACTTTAAAATTAACATTTATGTCCTATAAAATACAAAATTGTCCCTACCTTAAAAGTATGTGTTCTTCTATTATGACAAATACTAATAGTATGTAAATCCATAATATATAATGTTTTTTTTTTTATAATTTTGTACTAAAAGTTTGAACATTTTGAAATTTGAATAATTTTTCAAAGTGAAAATTCTCTTTTAGTTATTCTTTATAAATTTTAATCCTTATATTAAAATTTTTAATTTAAAGTGGTGGATCTTCCTCTACTTATCAATTTCTATCTAGTGTGATGTTAATCAATGTTTTTTCATATCTGATCCCTTCTATATTTTCAGTTTTATCAATCATTTGGTGGAAATTGTCTAAAGCTATCTTGCATAAGGTTAATCTACCATCACACCAGCAATGAAAATAAATTATATATATGTTCAAAACTTTAAAAAATCACAAATCAAGTTCACAAAAATTATATCTCACGAAGGTTACATAATAACAATTATATATCTAAATATCTATATAAAGACAAATTTGTTAGATGGTCATACAAACACAACATATATACATTTTGATAACACTTTTTTTTTTTTTTTAAATTTTGTATAAATTTATTGTTTAAGAGAGTGTGTGAAACCGTTGTATTTTTCATTGAAATGATCCATCGATGAGGAAGCTATCTACAAATTTTCTTTTCAAAAATTATTTTTATTAAAATAATGTCTTTTATTTTGTAGTAAAAAATGAGAATAAAATACTTTAATTTTTAATCTCGTGGATTAAAAAAAAGACTAATTATAGTGTTTTTATATGTAATCAAAGTTTTGATTAATAAGATCTTATAAATATTTAATAACTGATAGGGTTAATTCTGACTTGGTTAGTTTGTTAGAATAAATGTCCTATTTTATAGGGCTGTTAGCATAGCACTTGGATTCAGTTTGATTTAGTCTTTATTAGTTCCTATTTTCTAGCTATGT
>Ga0123342_1003748_pt1 | contig 23989 bp, 20 predicted proteins | sample Turbeawhitnodule_FD_89960 | JGI IMG/M metagenome (GOLD analysis project Ga0123342, IMG submission 89960) | Root nodule microbial communities of legume samples collected from Mexico - Turtle bean Mexico white nodule | ecosystem: Host-associated > Plants > Roots > Nodule | place: Mexico: Nepantla... | reverse complement strand
ATTCAAATTGTGCTAGACTGCTCTGAAGAATCAATCTGTTTCATGTAAAAACAATCTGTTCTTTTTGCCTCTGGTATACTGAAAATTGTGTGTTCTTGCGAAAATTTTATAAGCTCAATTCACTCCTCTCCTCTTGAACTTAGACACTAATAGACCCAACATGGAGTACATAGATTTAAGGTTAGAATTCCCAATCCATACATCTTCCTAGAACTTTACTTTGTCTCCACATCCTAGTTTCCACCCAACTTCTTTAAGAAACCATCTGTCCCCTCCACCCTCCCCACAGACTTTGAGCAAGTCTCTCCACCACCAAGATTGAAGTTTCACTGGTGTATGCGAGACTTCTGAACTCAAGCCGTACTTTGAAACCAGCAAATCCTTCCACCTCCCCTGCTCTTCCACCATAAGGCGCCATCTCCATGTAGCTAGTAGCGCAGAATTAATAATCCGGATGTCTCTCAACCCCAGACCACCCACCTCTCAAGGAACCTCATTTGTATTCTGGTGATGCTTTTGCAGACCGCAACCGGTGCTCTGAACAGGGACAGGTAGTAAAGCAGGGTAGAGGTAAGGACCGATTTAATTAAGCAAATTCTCCCTGCCATAGATAAAATTCTCCCTTTCCACACATTTAGCCTCGCTTTTAGTTTGTTTATCACAGGCTCCCAAAACTTTTTCTTCCTTGGATTTCCTCCCACTTCAAGGCCCAAATAATTAAACGGAAAACCCATCTGAGTACAATTCAAGGTCTTTGTGTAACAAGCGAGATTACTCCTCTGAACATTGATGCTAGTTAATTTTGACTTGTGGAAGTTAATCTTCAACCCTGAAGCCAACTCAAACCCCCTAGGGATAGACTTCAGGGTCACCACATGCACAACTCAACTTCCTTTCTACCAATCTTAAGCCCGGAGCAAGTTAGCCATACAAGCTTGCCTTACTAAGCCTGCCAAATCTTCTGCTACCACTACAAAGAGAAAAGGGGCTAGAGGATCACCCTACCTCAGCCCTCTGGAAGGTTTAAATTCCTTCGTAGGGCTCCCATTAACAAGAACTGAGACTGTGGCACTTTCCATACAACCTCTGATCCAACTAATCCACTAACTGTGGAACCCCATTCTAGGAAGCATATCATAGAGGAAAGCCCAGTTGACCGAATCGTAAGCCTTATCAATCCACCTTCAAACACAACCCGCTCCTCCCACCCCTCTTAAGATCCTCGACCACTTCATTGGCAATAAGCATGCTGTCAAGAATCCCTCTGTCCTTTATAAACGTCGATTGACTCTCACCAATATAGAGGACAAAACCTGCTTGATTCTTCCAACTAGAACCTTAGAGATAATTTTGTACATAGCCCCTACTAAAGATATAGGTCGATACTGCTCAAGCATTATAGGGTCCCTAACTTTAAGGACTAGAGCTATGAAAGAGGCATTACAGCCCTTGGGTATATAACCTGTAACATGAAAATTAGCCATAGCTACCACAATCTCTACTTTTAATACCTCCCAACTATTCTTGATGAAGTTGAAATTGAAGCCATCAGGTCCAGGACTCTTTGAACCTTCACACTGCCACATCGCATCCCTTATTTCTTTCTCAATGAACTCTGCTACCAAACAACAATGAACCCGTTCCTCATGACATGTATATCGTAACATAATGCTTCTTTATGTCACATAGACAACAAACTTCCACTACCATTGTCTCCTCCGTAATGTAACCACCCCACATTGTTGTTCTCCCATAATGCATAGCATCTTGTATCCGAAAGAGCACTCAATTTTGTTTCTTGGATACATACAAAATATGCTCCCTCGCTAGAAATAATGTGACTCAAGTACCTAGCTTTAATACTTCCCCCCAATTCCTTAACATTCAAGTTTACTATCAACATAGATGACCATCCTTTTTACCCTTCTCATATTTCTTCATAAACTTTGAATCCCTCTTTTCCAAACAGTGATATTCTTTGACAACCTCCTCCTTGTCCCCCTGACATCTTAACCCGGCTTGCAATCCAATCTCCCATAATTTTGATGGTTCTACCGAAATACTAGGCTCACATAAACGTAAATTGAAATTGATAACGTCCCCATCAGATAAAGGGTCTGAACTCATACCATCTCTTGCGTGAGAGGAAGCCCCTACCTGCGATAGCCTTGAGATAAGTCTCACGGACTGCCTCGGGTAAGAGACGGAATCCCCCAATTCGAAGAGGCCTTTTGACTTCCGTCGTCGTGGTGGAGTGATTGATCTACTTCCCGCAATTGCTTCCTCCTCTCCTACCATTTGCGCCATCATCACATCAGGTGTAACTCCCTCCTGAGATCCGCCTTCCTCACTACCTTCTTGACGAACAATCGCCGACGTCATTGGTACCAGACCTTGCATTGTTGCTGGGTTACCTATGTCATTAACCTCGTCCTCCTCAGACGCTCCCTCCTCCTTGCCTCCGCTTATACTTCCACACAGTGCATTTACGTTTAGTTCCTCTCTTCGTCGCTCCGCTTGCGTAGTCCCTAGCCCAGGAGCACCCACTTCGGTTTGGGCTGGGAATGGTACCCGACCCGCGTGGGCCTCCAACTCCCTATCTTAGATCGGGCTCATGACGGGTTCCTGCAAAGTACTAAAGCATTCGATATCCATTACAGCTTTAGCCAGCTCTACATGTGCAACGACATTATTATGTGAAAAAGTGCAAACTTGGCCAGGGTTAAAATCTAGGTCAACACCTAGAGCCACCTTCTGACCTATTATTTCTTCATTCATGAAAGGATTGAGAACTCTCCTCTGATAAATTTTACTTTTTTAGGGTGATTCCACAAATAGCTTTTTTTGTCTTATGTGAACTCTGCACGCCATTCTCCACCGTCTCTCCACCCTCCTCCTCCCCTACTAATCGGAAAATCTCCCTGAACCCCGATTTTCCCCTTCCTCACAGCTTTTCGTAGATAGGATTGTTTCTTTTACGTAAGTTTCCGTGGAGGACACGCTGTCGGATGAATCAAGGTCGCAGTGATTATCCATGTGTAAGCCTCCATAGTTTACAGGAGCCTCTTCCTCAGTGAGAATACTGCACGTATGATTATTAATCTGCGTGCTCTTCACCGTCCTGGTGTTGCAACTCAATCTAGAGCGAACTTGTAACCTAGCATATTCCAGGTTCTCCCATAACAGTGTGGATGTGTCGACAGATACCAACGTGGTCGATTCTCCTAACACTTTTGCAAAGCATTCCTTGTTCCAGAAAGATAATGGTAAACCATAGCATCTCACCCATACTATTTTATGGTCTGCCACACTAGAGACCGACCAAGGCTTGATGCTTGTGAAGAAATTATCGAACCATTCTCTATTAAGCTTGATGATATCCCCCATATTCTCACCCTCTCTTGGGTTCAGAAGAGCTAAGCTGTCTCCCAAAAATCTCACTCTGATCCTGTGCAGACCTCCTTTTACAAATTCCTACCCCTGCTGATCGAAATCCATACCATCCTTGAAGTACCCTTAACACTTTTTTCCATCGAAGGCAGAAGATGCAATTGTGTTTTTATTACTAGCCCCTTTCATTTGTCTTGTTGCACTTCATCTTTGACAACTTCTACAAAAGACTTTTTCCCTTTCTTCTCCACCCATATCTCCTTGCGCTGCCCTTTGTCCTTTTACCTTTCCATGTAGGGAAACCTTGAGGCCCTCATTTCCTCCTTAGCAGTTCCCAGCTTATTCCTTCGGTACTTTGGGATGTTCACATGGAGTTTCATGTTTTCGATATATATATTATCCAGCTCCTTCTCTAGGCGCTCCGCGTTTCTCACCTCAAATAATCTCATAAACCCAAATCTTCTCCCCCACCTGTTAAGTCTACGTGATATGAAGACTTCTTTCACCCTAGCCTATCGTTGAAAGACCTTAACCATGTCCACTTCACCATAACCGTGAGGGAAGTTCGAGAAGAAGAAAGTGGTGTAGTCATTTGAGTACCCATAGTCACCCCTTCTACTGGAGCGTTCTTTGCTTCCCATCCGCTTCGGTTTCACTCTCTTTGTTGATGATGATGGGTTTTTTTTGGGATGATTATGTGTCTGAACTTTCTTTTCACATGAAATTGCATTGGATCATATGTTTTATTATGCATATTTTATTACTCACTCTTTTGTGTGTGAAAATACATTTCAGTTTTTATCTGCCAAAGACAATTTAATTTAGAAGCTCCATCACAATTGTGTATTACTGAAATATTTGTTTACTTTTTTGTAGTTGTAGTTTTAGTGGGATTTATCCACCAAAACAAAAATCTGTAGGAGAGTTAAATTTGTGGGAGTTTTTCTATTTAAAACGTGGTACGGAACTTCACACTTGAGTTTCTTATAAGTTATAAATTGTTCTTAAAAATAGTGAATTCTGATGAAACAAACCTTACTTCTCCAGTTTGAGTGTTAGCAATCACTTTTCTAACTCCAATTCGAATAATTTATTTATTTTTATTAATTTGGGGTATTATGTTTGCAATAATTTTTTTCTATTTACAATAAGAAGAACATAAATCTTTTTATTCCAAATACATGATTATATATAATTGTTATCAAAATGCAATTTAAAAAAATTGTAACAATACTACATTATGAAACAAAAATAAAGTTGTAACACTGTCAGCTTTTAAAATTTCACTATGTTATAATGGTCTGGATTATATTTTATATTAAATTATTTAGTAGAAACATTACTTTCATTATTATTATTATTATTATTATATTTATTTAAATTTTTTAATTCAATTGTCAATCAACATAACATTTTCCTTAAAATATAAAAACAAAACTTTAAATTCACATTTTAAAAAATAATAACATATTTTATAACAATTCTTTTTCGTTTTATATGTTGGTCAAAAGAATGTTTAAATAGTTATTATGATAAATATCACTTACTATCCCTTCCGAATATAATTATCTTATAGGATATATATGTTAGCAAATGATAGGTTGTGCCTTCATGACTTTGTTCTTGAGAAAATGAGGTGAAAAAGTGACGGTGATATATCAAAGTGACAATGATTAATAAGAAAACAAACAAATAATTGGTTGCTTCAAGTTGGAAAAATAGGGATTAGGTTTCATCTCTCTCACACTTATGTATGTTTATTAGCATGTTAACATTATGCTCTTCAATTGAAATAGATGTCCATATAAAATTCATTTATATTGATTCCTCACATATAAAATTATTAAGAATGTTTCCTAAATATCGATTCCTTGCATATTTATGAAAACAACTTAAAATCAAGCTTAAACGTTAATAGTAATTAACATTTCAAGTCTATTTCTAGCATTCAAATATGTTAAGTATTGTTATTTAGGTAAGAACCCTAAAAATACTTTCCAGTCAGATTTAAGATTCTAGATCAAGAATTCAAAACAAAACAACAATACCAATAATCAATCAAGAACAGAATATCATATCATATTTAAATATCACCTCAATACATAAGAGTTCGAACAGATTACTCCCAATCCCAAAGGATAGAATTAGCCACACATCTTATAGCACCTTTTATTCTCCCAATTGGGTTACAAGTCACTCAATGGTGTTTTCCTCTCAATTTGGCACACTAGGTTTGAGCCTCTAGTTCCTTATTTAACCTAATTTGCTAGGGTTAGGTGACTTTCTGCGTCGCGTTGATGGACTTATTTTTAAAAACATAAAAGTGGCCCAATTTGTCTAATGCATTCTCGCTCAAGCGAGAAAGGCGTCGATTTTCGACAACGTCACTGGAGCATGCTCGCTCAAGCAAGAATCGAGATTCCCTGTTGCAAAGTTGGTTTTTTGGCGCTTTTACGAGTTCTGAGACCTTCCAACTTTCTCTTTTTAGCTTATATCATTCCTCTTTAGCCTAATCATCTTCATTCTTCTCTAGAAACCTGAAACTAACACCAAATTTGGGAATAAAATGTTCTTATTCAAATAAAGATCATAAAATATGTAAAAATGTATAATTTCATAAATTAGAGATTATTTTATATGTAAATTAGCAATTAATATTCATAAGTGTCTATCTTTTAATATGAAATATTACTGAAATTAGACACTTTTTAGTATCTCACTAATACTCGACCTGACATAACATTTTTTTACAACAACTTTCTCAATTTCTTGCTAAGCGTACAATTGCTCACCATATACTGCAGTGATTAAAATTCTCAGATATATTAAAGGAGTTTCAAGTCTTGGTTTATTTTTCTCTTCCAACACTTCTGCTCATCTAAAAGCATTTTGTGATAGTGATTGGGGCCTCTACAGTGATTCAAGACAATCAATGACGTTTTAGTGTGTATCTTGAGAATTCTCTCATATCCAAGAAATCAAGAAGCAAGGAACAATATCAAAGAGTTATTGTGAAGCTGAATACATGACAATGACTACTGTTACATGTGAAATTCTATGGCTAACTTATCTTCTTCAAGATTTCAAAGTTCCTTTTGAGCAATCATCTCTTTTATACTGTGACAATGACTCAGCAAAATATATTGCAGCAAATTCAGTGTTTCACGAGCGTACGAAACACATAGAAATAGATTATCATGTTTTTAAGGAAAAAATTAAAGAAGGGTCTCATTCATTTGCTTCCCATTTCTACCACAAAGCAACTGGTTGACATTTACCTATACTTTCATGAATGTTTATTATTTTAGTTCAAAAGAAAAATATTTGGAGTAACAAAGTAGCATCACTTTATTTTACCAAAAATGTTAGTGCTACAACATCATTACGTAGTTTGCCATTCTAATTATATTGTTCCTACAAACTACATCAGTACTTTGTAAGACTCTAACTATCATAAAACGAAAAAGAAAAGTAATATAAAAAAAATGAAACCAAACCAAAACTCATTATGGTAGAGCAAATTTATCTCTGCCCTCTCTAAGTTTCCGCCACAACCTAAAGTCCTTATGTGCTGAATCATGAATGGGAACATTTCTACAAATATTCAAAACGGTTAAAGGAAAATCATCAAATATGTGCTGAATCATGAATAGGAACATTTCTATAAATATTCAAATCAGTTAAAGGAAAACCATCATACTCCTTATGTGCTGAAAGAATGGGAGCATTTATATAAATATTCAAAACAAGTTAGAGGAATTGTTAAAAAGAACAGATATAAATCTTGAAAATATTATTACTCTTGATACAGCCTTTTCTCTCCTCGTAACATATACTATCTCTCCCCTAATTGATTAAACAGTCATTTGTAAAACCTTTAAAAAAATATATCAGTACCCAAATAATGCTGCTTAGTACTTAATATGTGAACCAAGCAAATCAAATAATGAATTAAACATATAGGTTCAATGCAAAAAAAAAAGTGGTCTATCTGAATTCTCTGCTCAATTCAAACAAATAATGCAAGTTCAGACATTGCTAGAAGATTAAAAAGTCCTCAAGAACAACAACAACATAGATGATGTAAACCCAAAACATAGAAAAACCAGTTTTTATGAGTCTTTTAAAGCTTACCTCTACTTTTCCCTTACTCCAACTCTTCTATCCTTTCTTCCACTTGTTCTGGTTCATCAATGGTTAAGTGTTGCCACGATTCAAGATTACCGTCAATTTCCAATCGTTCAAGGGTGGGGAGGTGATGGATGTCTTCATGGAGAGACAACATATTAGGACAGCTTATGACACGCAGTGTTTTCAGACAAGTCATAGCCGATAGCCATTGAGGAAGCCCCACAAGATTGTTGCAGCTTGAAATTAACAAGTACTGTAATGTATCCGTGGAACCTTGAATCCAGTGAGGCAAGGTCAATAACTGGGGCAATGAAATGAAATTTACAATCTTCAACCTCAAGTTGGAATTTTGGTTATGCTCATTTGACAACTCCAACACATCACAGTTATCAACTAACAAAGTCTCTAATTTAGGAAAATATTCAATATCAAGTGGCAAGGACTTTAGACTCTGGCAACTAGTAATACACAATACTTTAAGAGTAAGGAGTTTAATCCCTCCAAACAAAGATTCCACATTGTTGCAAAATTCGATTCTGAGAGTCTGAAGAGAACTCAAGTTTGCAATCTCATCCTCTGGCAAAACACGTTGCTTTGTGGTTATCTCCAAATGTTGAAGACTGATCATTTTTCTTAAACCTTTAGGCAGTGCTACAAGCTCTGTACATCTACTAAGTATCAAAACTTCCAACTTTAGCAGGTTGCAAAGAGAATCAGGAAGTCTCTTTAGGCTTTTATTATTTTCAAGACTGAGATATCTTAAATGTTTCAGCTTGCCAATGTAAGGAGGCAAAACTTTATACATAGAATCACTTAAATCTAAAAATCGCAAATAATTGCATCGTGACACGAATTTAAGCAAAAAAGCTTCACTGTTGGCTCCTACTCCTGGGGTAGGAAATAGTATGGTTCTTGCACCAACAAATTTTTGGATTGGAAAATTTTCAATTCCAACATTTTCAGGAAAAGATAGATGCTGGACATACCTGTGTTCGGGTGTAAATACAAAGGGGTATCTTACAATTATAGAGTCCTTTCCCAAATAGCGTGCAATATCATGCACCAAGTCATGTATTTTAAAAGCAAAACCAATGCCGTAGTCAACAACATCCTGCAGAAAAGATCTTGAAAATAGTTCACTGATATATTGATTTGCATCGTGTTTCAATATTTGATTTCTATTTGGTGATGGAAGGAGACCAAGTGCTCCCCAAAGCGATGTAACATCAAAACTCTCAAATGCATAGCCACATGGGTAAAGGTTGAACAAAGCAAAGCATTTCCTCAAATTGGATGGCATTTGATCAAAACTTAATTTAAGTGGAGGGAACATAGCATTGCCAACTTTTATTGAACTCCAATTTTTGTTGTCTCTCACAAATTCCCATTCCTCTTTTTTATCTTTCAAATATAGTAAACCTCCTAATGTTCTCACTGCCAAAGGCACCCCTTTGCACTTTTTCACAATTTCTCTCCCAATATCTATTAAATATGGATACCTTTTCTCTACTCCTTCTTTAAATGCCCATTTGACAAACAGAGACAATGAATCCTCCTCGGAAAGGCCTTCTAAAATGTAAGAGGGAACCGTGCCCATCATGGAAGCTGTTGCGTGATTGCGTGTAGTTACCAAAATTTTACTTCCCGCAGCACCTACTTGCATTAAATTCCTCAACTCAACCCATTTAACAAGATCTTCATTCCACACGTCATCTAATACTAGTAAGAATTTTTGACTGACAAGTTTGTTTCTTAATTGACTTTGAAGTTGCTCCACATCTAATTTGTCTAAATTTTGTTGGTGGGCAGAAGCATTATTAGAGTTGATAATTTTAATGATCTCTTGCTTAATTTCAAAATCAATAGAAACACAAACCCACATCTTCAATGGGAACAACTCATTTATCCTCCTATCATTGAACACAATTTTTGCTAGAGTGGTCTTTCCCAGGCCTCCCATCCCCACAATGGGGATAATAGACAGACTTTTGTCATTATTTTTCGGGTTCTGTTGCACCAAAAGCTGTATAATATTTTCTTTATCTTGATTCCTTCCTATGACATCCGAATCAATAACGTAGGAGTATGTCATATCCCTCCTATGTACAGAACGTCTATCAACATCAATTGTTTCAAGACCAAACTTATGTCTGTCTGCTGCAACCTTGTCTAATCTCTTCTTGATTTTTTGGATCTGTTGAGCCATTCTATAATGAAAAACAAGTGGATTAGAACTTGAGAAGAAGTGTGCTACCTTGATTGTGGTGCTGCCATGAGCTTGGACAACTTCTTTTCGTAATGTTTCGCACTCAAATTCATCCAACATATTTTCAGCATCAGAGAAGACATGTTTGATCTGCCTCAGCCATTCCCGCATCTCATAATTCTCCTGCTGCTTCTCCTCAGCGTCTAACAGCACCGCCTTGACTAATGAAAGAGTTTGTGAAACCTCTCGCAGATGGTGGTATAACCTCAGCACCTGTGAAGTTTCTTCATATGTCCAAGAAGAAAGCTTTGCTATGAGTGATTCTGCGATGCTGAAGAGGAATAATTCAGCCATGGTTATCAGGAAATTGCAACGGTGGAAGAGATTTTCTGAACAACCAGTGTTTGAAATTTTGGAAGAAGTTAAGTCGATGGAAACTGTTATTGACTTTTGAGGCATTAAACGGGTTACATTATTGACTATAGTGGAGGAAAGATATTTTGCAGTGTTATTGTCTTACACCAAACAATAATAATGTTAGCATTAAACTCAAAGTCTTTATCATATTTATTTGAAAATTTGAATGGTCAATTATTATTAGTTTTAATTCTTGTTTTGAATGTCATTTATACTATGGTTTTAAATGTAATTTATAGTATAGATTTCATTAGTAGATAGAGGTTAGAATTTGAGAAGTCTATTGTAAGACTATTTAGAGAGATTGTATTCTCATTTGAAAAGTAGCAGGGAAATAAAAGTTCTATTCTCGGTTCACAAATTGGTATCAGAGCTATGACTAGTATAACCAATAATATGTCCATGCCTCAACTAACAGAGATGGTCAATTATGAAAATTGGAGCATCCAAATGAAAGTCCTTCTTGGATCTACATATTCTTGGGAGGTGGTTCAAGAAGGTTTTGAAGAACCAAAAAATACCACTGGTTACTCGGCAGCTCAAAACAAAGTGTTGAAAGAGACACGATCGAAAGATAAGACAACTTTGTACATGTTGTATCAAGCTGTTGAAGAGGCAATTTTTGAGAAGACTGTTGGTGCATCAACTTCAAAGGAAGCATGGGACATCTTGGAAAAGGTGCTCAAGGGTGCAATCCGAGTTAAACAAATGCATCTTCAAACTCTACGAGGTGAGTTGGAGGCCATGAAGATGAAGGAGTCAGAATATGTATCTAGTTACATCACTCGTGTGCAAACAGTAGCCAATCAACTTAAACGCAATGGAGAAACTCTCACGCATGCAAGGGTCGTGGAGGAAATTCTTCGGTCATTGACATATGACTTTGAAAATGTTGTAAGTGCAATTGAGGAGTCAAGAACCTTGGAAGAGATGAACATTGATGATCTCTCGGGTTCTCTTGAAGCACATGAACAATGAAAGAAGAAAAAGAAGCAAGAAGTATTGGAGGAAGCCTTACAAGCAAAGATAACCATTAAGGAAGACAAGGTGATGTACGCACAACATAACCGAGGAAGAGGACATGGACGCAAAGGTCGTGGTTATGGAAACAACAATGAAGAAATGGGACAAATGAACCAACAAAACTGGGGTGGACGAGGTCGTAATCGTGGTGGTCGTTCACATCGTTCAAATGTTGAATGTTACAATTGCGGCAAATATGGACATTATGCAAAGGAGTGCTATGCCAAGAAAAGAGTGGAAGAAAGTGCAAATTTAGTGGAGGAAGATGAGACAAAAGAGGAAGGAATTCTCATAATGGCCAATGAAGACGTCACTCTAGATAGTGACATGATATGGTATCTAGACACTGGTGCTAGTAATATTATGTATGGGCATAAACACCTATTTCTTGATATACAAGAGATAGAAGATGGACATGTGTCTTTTGGAAACTCAACAAAGGTTCCCATCAAAAGTCGGGGAAAAATATGTTTTTCTCAAAAGGATGGAAAACAAGACACTATGGAGGATGTTTATTATGTACCTGATTCGAAGAATAATATTCTCAGTATGGGACAATTACTGGAGAAAGGTTATTCAACTTTTATGAAAGACCGAATTTTGCACTTGAAGGACAAAACAGGACGTGTTCTTGCAAAGTGGAGATGGCGAAGAATCGAATGTTCAAACTCAACTTAAAGAGTACATTGCTGGAGAAGTGTTTTTGTGATGAAAAAAATTGAGCTTTAAGGTTTAAGGGCAAAATCAAGTAGCTTGGCATCTCAATTGGAGAGTGTTGAAGCAAAATTTGATAAACTGGAACGAAGGTTTACAAAATTGGAAGAAAAATATGTTGATATGGAGAAAGAAAAAGAAAGTAGAGGCAATCAAGTTGAAGAACTCCATTTGTTGGTTTTGGAAAAAAGAAAAGGTGAATGAATTACAATGAAAATTAGAAGCCCATTATAATTTTACAAATGCCCTTCAAGCTATGAAGAAGCTGGGGAAAAGAACCAAAGGTCAATGACAAGTATCATCTTTTGTTATTGTTGATGAGAGTGTATAAAATAATACTTCAGACAATATGTCTGCGGGGTGCAATCTGTCTGCGAGGTGCAGTAAAGTTCTTTGTGACAATAATAAACTTGGTTCATATGTTTTACTTGAAAATAATGGTTTTGATTTGGGAAAAGACGGTAAATGGAATGTTGTCGATGCATCATCTGAAAGAGATATATGGTCTAATCATTATGTTCCAAGCTCGTTGAGGTCAGAGTCTTTCGTAAATCCTTTTAATTCAAAGGCTGAAAGTGGAGAAGATTTTGTTTGGGAAAGTAAAGGTAATTCAATTCAAAATTCTGCATGGATTGGTGCTGTGAAGAAAACTGAAGTTGCTTCTAATCTAGAAGAGTATGGTGACTACTGGGAAAATATTGGAGGCAGTTGGGGTAAGGAAAAATATAAAATTGGAAGTGTGGGCGATGACAATTAGAAAAACAATCTGAATGAAGAATATGAAGGGTTTGAGTTTAAGGGAGGAATTTGTTAGCATTAAACTCAAAGTCATCATCAATTTTATTTGGAAATTTGAATAATCTATTGTAAGACTATTTTAGAGAGATTGTATTCTCATTTGAAAAGTAGCATTGAAATAAAAATTATATTCTCTGTTCACAATTAAGTCTATTATTTTAAAAAATAAATTAATCAATCATATATAAACAAATAAGGTTTGGACTTGAACATACTATAACCATGTTGGACAAAAACTTGCCTCTAGATTAAAAATTGAATTTTTTAAATGACAACAAATTTCAAAATGAAAAAAAGTAAAATATGTCATTCGAGAATGGGATTTAACTCAGTGTAATGAAATGTATAATGTGAATGGTGAAGTGAAGTCATGATCTAACTAATAGTTTGTGCTCATATGCTAATCATAACCATGATAAAATTAGATTTTGTGTGGGTTCTTTTAAGGGTTAGAACCAAGAGATAGATTCAAGAGTCTTGAACCATGAGTCAACTCATATAATAAACATGACACCATTTTTAACTCAAAACTTTAAAGCAATGAGTTTGTGTTTGCCTGCTTATATACTTCTTACTCATCTCTATTCGATATCGGACTTTATACACCATACTTGAATTCCTCACACAAATAAGAAAAAATTTCTAAAAATTAGATAATGCATAAATTAATTTTAGTTCATCGAGGAATTGATTTCGTTTTTATTAGTTTTCTCTCCCATAAGTGTTATGGAAAAAAATTTCTCCTAACTTACTTTATTATTCAAGATCTCTTAACATCAAACTAGGCACTATGAATCACAAGTACACAAGGAAGTAGGAGGCACTATGAATCACAAGTACACAAGGAAGTAGGAATGTTGAGGCTTTTCAGGATAAATTCATCGAAGTGATGACTTAATTCATCTAATTATTCACTCATAGACCTAAAGTCAGAATGTTAGAAATGTATCAACGGATCATCCTTTCCTAAAAATCCTTTCCTGAAAATTAGGGGTGGGCTTGGATTGGATTTTCCAAAATCCAATCTAAATCCAAATCCAAATAAATGAATTGGATTTAAAATCCATATCAACTTTAACTGGATCAAATATATTTGGATTTTTTTCCAATCCATTTAAAGTGGATTGAGTCTAGATTAAATCCACTTTTTTAATTATATTAAATCCACTTTGTCAATTACATTAAATCCATTTTGATATGGACAGAGCCTAACTTGGCTCGAACTGGGCCTAAGCCGACTCAACCTGGACGCAGACCAACTCGGCTCGACATCGGCCCCGACCCAGATGACTCGACATCGGCCTGTGCCCAGACGACTCTACATCGATTCGGGCCCGGGCAACTCAACATCGACCCCGACCCGGACGACTCGACATCGGCCCGGGCCCGTACGACTCAACATCGGCCTGGGCCCGAACGACTATACATCGGCTCGGGCTCAAACGACTCGACATCGGTCTGGGCTTGAACGACTCGACATCAGCCTGGGCCGAACGACTCGACATTGGCTCGAGCCCGCCCGACTCGGGCTCGACATCGGCTCAGGCCCGCTCGGCTCGAAATCGACCCGGGCAAGCTTGGCTCGACATCAGCTTGAGCTGGCTCGGCTTGACATCGGCCCGGGCCCGCTAAACTCGACATCGGCCTGGGCCCGCTCTGTTCAACATCGGCATGGGCCCACTCGGCTCGAAATCAACATGGGCCCAGACCCGCTCGACTCGACATCGGCCCGAGCCCGGTCGGCTCGACATCGGCCCGAGCCCGGTCGGCTCGAGCCCGCTCGATTCAACATCAGCCCAGGCCCGCTCGCCTCGACATCAGCCCGGGCCCGCTCGCCTCGACATCGGCTCGGGCCCGATCGTCTCCACATCGACTGGGCCCGCTCGCCTCTACATTGATTTGGGTCTGCTCGGCTCGACACTGGCCCGGGCCTGAACGACTCAAAATCGGCCCGAGCCCGCACAACTAGACATCGGCCCGGGCCCGCACAACTAGACATCGGTCCGGGCCCGCACAACTAGATATCGGCCTCAACCCGCACGACTCAACATCGACCCAAGCTTGAATGACTAGATATCGGCCCTGGCCCGCTCGGATCGACTTCGGCTCGGGCCCGCTCGGCTCGACGTGGACTTGGGTCGACTTTGCTCAACCTGCGCCTAAATTGTCTTGGCTCAACCTGGATCGGGCCAAGTCAAAATCCAACCCAAAATACAATTTGGATAATCCAAAAATGTATCCAATCCATATCCAATTAAATGGCTTGGATTTAAAATCCATATGAAGTTGGATGTGAGATAAATCCATTTAAATTGATCAAAACTAATATGGATTTGGATAATTATGTATTGGATTTTGTAATTTGGATTTTTTCCAATGCTATTATTTATATTGGTTGTTCGTCAATTCCAGTTGCAAAATTTCTATATAAAAATTTGTCACTAGTATTTGATATGCGTATCTACATATCTATCTATATCTATAAATGGATATAAATAGATAGGATCAAACTCAATTTATTTATCATTACATACAATTCAATTAAGATATTATATATAAGGAAGTAGGATTTCTTCGATTTTTTATCTCAACTTAAATACCTTGACTTTTAAGACCTGCTAACTGATATTTACTTTCATGCCGCTACTTGAGCCATGCATTAAGCAGGAAGCCTGGAACAGTTGCAAGGTACACCCTTCAAGATTCAGATAGTCAATCAACAGTGGTCCATAAAATTGCATCAAAATTTATCACTGACTAATAATCACACTTTTAAGAATCCTTAATTACCATTTTAGGAAGGAATACTCAGCATATAATACTGAAGTGTTTCAGGTAAAAACTGAGATGTTCACTGTTGAAGTGGCAAGGACACTCAGCTATTATTACCAAATTGGAGTCTATTTAGTAATCCTCAGTAAATTATTAAATCATCAGATAAATCTAATTTTCACAATGTTCTAGTTGATATGGCAAAAGTATTTAATAAGAAACAAGTTTTAAAACGCCAAAAATGATATTCATTTAGTACCAAATCAAACTTCTCAATAGCAAAATTCTGTTTTGTATGAATTGAATTATACTTGAGTGACAAGTGAATGTTTCTATTCATGTATAACTATATGTTCTGGCTATTCGAAACTTCATTCATAAAATATTTGTTTCTGACTGTAAAACATTTAAGCTCTAACAGGGTTGATAATCCAGGGGATGAAATCAATTAGATACCATTATAAAAAAAATGTTTTCATATGTGAAAAAAAAGAGACATGAGTGTCATGGGAAGTACATAACATATATAACTACTCCTGCTCATGCTTTTCTCCATTGCCTTCAGCTTTGTACTTGGTTTTTGCAATTACAAAATGCTAGAGAAGCATACATAAGTAATTTGCTCCATTTAATCACATTTATTACCACTAGATTCTAATTTTATATACCCTGTTGGTGGACTGGTAGCCTAAATTTCTCCTTCATATCCCATATTGAGGTTCTAATCCTACATGTAATTTGCAACAGCTGAATATTTCTTAAAAGTATAATTCGATTGTCATCGGCATGTGAATATAAACGAAAGATGGATTATAAAAAGGATAAAATTCACAAGATTAAGAGATTTTGAACAGCTGTCAGGGACTACGAGACTCCCAATTTCCATACAAGAAAAAGGAAAGAGGAACATAGAAGAGATATCATAATTATGGTCTACATCAAGCAATCACCCATAGTGCGATCCATGATGTTCAGTAACAACTATCACCCATAAAACATAAATCAATACACAATTAAAAAAATTGCTTTAGAAAAACAATCTGCATTACAGAAACCAAGAAAAAAAGAAAGGAAAGGCCTTCAACATTTATCAAGGTAGTTGAAACTTTCCACTTCTTCTATTTACTTTTATTCCAGATCTTTTCTTTCAAACATGCTAATCCGTTTGATATGTGACATTTGGTTCCAATGCTCTCCAACTTGCAGAGTGAATTTTCTGAATAATTCAGGACAGTCTATGACTTCCAAACGTTCAAGGGCAGTGAGGCAATTGATGCCATCTGGAAGAGAACGCAACTTCGGGCAATCTGTGATGTCAAGTGCTTTCAGAGAAGTTAGCATTGGCAGCCAATCCGGAAGCACCTCGAGATTGTGGCAGTGTTCTAGTCTCAAGGATAGTAATGTGCTAATAGATCCTTGAAGCCAATGAGGCAATGTTCCTAGCTGTGGCAGTGAAGTAAATAGTATTGTTTTTAACTTTAAGATGAACTTCTGATCTTCAGGACCCTTGGACAATCCCAATTTGTCACAAATCCTAATACACAAAATCTCTAATGCAGGAAAATGCTTACTGTCAAGTGGCAAATACTGTAGTCTCTTACAGCTACTAACATTTAATGCTTTCAGATGAGGAAGTTCTATCCCTGAGAATAAAGACTCCACATTATCACAACATTCAATAGTCAAATACTGAAGACAGCTCAAGTTTGCAATGTCATTCTCTGGCAAAACAGCTTGCTTTGTGGTTATGACAAAATCTCGGAGACTGATCAATTTTCTTAGTCCTTTGGGCAATGCTTCCAGCTCCTGGCATCCACCAAGGTCCAACACTTGCAAACTTTGAAGCTCACAAATAGAATCAGGGAGTCCCCTGATTTTCTTATTATTATAAAGACTGAGATATCTCAAATGTTTTAACTTCCCAATGAAACCAGGCAAAGTTCCAACAGAAGAATAACTTAAATCCAAAATATGCAAGTATTTGTACCTTGAAACCAATGTAAAGAAAGCTTCACTATTGGCACCCACACCATCCTTAGGAAAGAGAATGGTTCTCACACCTACTGATTTTGCACTGAATGATTTGCCATCCAAATCGTTTTCAACAAAAGACAGATGACGAATACTCTCAGGTATACATCGAATGTGGGAATTTACAAGTAGACACTCATCTTTTGCCACAAACAGGGCTAGATCATGCACCACGTCATGTATTTTAAATGTATAAGCTGTCCCACAGCTGACAAAATCTTGAATAAAAGATCTTGACAGTAGTTCATTGAAATACTGATTGGCAACATCTTCTTGTGTCATATTCTTTTTCAGAGACCCAAGGAGTCCGAGTGCACCCCAAAGCGTAGTTACCTCGAAATTGACGAATTCGTAATCCTTTGGATAAAGGGAAAACAAAGCAAAGCATTGCCTCAAATAGGATGGCATAAGATCATAACTTAATTTGAGTGTAGGTAAAATATCCTCTTTTTTCTGTGGCAAATTCCAAATTTCACTGTCTCTCACATATTCCCACTCATTTGCTTCGAATTTGGAAAATAGTAAACTCCCTATAGTTCTCACTGCCAATGGAACCCCTCTGCATTTTTTCACAATATCTCTGCCAATGTTTATCAAATGAGGATAATTTTCCTCTTCTGCTTCTTTAAATGCCCATTTGACAAACAGAGACGTTGAATCTTCCAAAGAAAGACCTTGTAAAATGTGAGAGGAAACCGTGCCCATCAAAGATGCAATGGAGTGACTGCGTGTAGTCACTAGAATTTTACTTCCAGCAGCAGCACCTACTTGTATTAAATTCCTCAACTCAACCCATTTAACACGGTCTTCATTCCATACATCGTCCAAGATGAGTAAGAATTTTTTACCAGCAAGTTTGTTTCTCAATTGATTTTGCAGTTGCTCCATGTCTAGTATGTTCAAATTCTGTTGGAAATCAGGAGCATGAGCGTGTGAAGCAGAATCGTTAGCAGAATTGATGATTTTAACAATCATTTGCTTAATGTCAAAGTTTTCAGAAACACACACCCACATCTTCAATGGGAAGCACTCGTTTATCCTGTCGTCATTAAACACAAACTTTGCAAGTGTGGTCTTTCCCAAACCTCCCATCCCCACAATGGGGATAACAGAGAGACTTTTATCAATATCAATGCCATTCTTCTGCATCAAAATATGTATGATCTTTCCTTTGTCATGTTCCCTTCCAATCACATCTGAATCATTCACATGGGAGTGTGTCATCTCTATCCGATGCACAACACGTGTGTCAACATCAATTGTTTGAAGCCCAAACTTACGCCTATCAGCTGCAACCTTGTCTAGTCTGTTGGTGATATCTTTAATTTGTTGAGCCATCTTGTAACGAAAAACAAGTGGATTAGAGCTTGAGAAGAAGCGACCTACCTTGGTTTTGGTAGTACCATGAGCTTTGACAACTTGATTTTGCAGTGTTTGGCACTCAAATTCATCCAACAGATCTTGGGCATCGGAGAAGACACGTTTGAGCTGCCTTAGCCATTCCCGCAGCTCATGGTTGTGCTCCTGCTTTTGCTCAGCATCCAACAACACAGCCTTCACTAACGAGAGAGTGTGTGTAAACTCTTGCAGATGGTGGTACAAACCCATCACCCGAGAAGCTTCTTCATACAGCTGAGACGCAAGCTTTGCTATGAGTGAGTCGGCGATGCTGAAGAGAAACGATTCGACCATGGTCATGAACCCAAACACCAGAGATCTGAACAACGCAAAGCTCTTGTCTCAAAGTCAACTTCTGTACACACTGGAATGATTTTATTCTCGTGTCTTCTATTTTGTTTGCCGACCACGTTTTATCATCGTAGATGATCTCAGGATTTTCCTTTATTCTCATAAAATTTGCATATAATAATTGAGGTCTTTTGGCATCGTTTTTAATTTAAAACTAGTCTTATTTTAGTAATTTATGTTTATCTTCAATCTCAATCTTTACTATGTGAAATTTTAATAAATCCCCATGTTATTCTAATTAAGATAAAAAAAAAATAAAACAAGTACATCTCTCTCATATGCGCAACACGTATGTCAACATCTTGTTGAAGACCAAACTTATGCCGATCAACTGAAACAAAGAAATACAAGAATCATAATGTCTCAAAGTGTAAACAAGTGATACAATGCATTAAATTACATATCATAATATTCTAAATCAAGTGTTAAATAAGAAGAAAAGATGAACAATGCTGAAAAGCTGAAAAGAGAAAGATTCAAGTCCAAAATCGCCAAAGCTTCACCAGTTGAATTTATGTAGATAAAGAAACTATTTGAAGAATAAATATATATTTAAAGACGCAAAGATTAAATCAAATAGAATGTTTCTATATCTAGTGCTTACTACTTTAAAGGAAGAACAACGTTGCAAATTTCGCTAGTTGAACAAGTTAAGAGGATTAAAGTTTTAATGTTCATATACGAACTATATAAAGAAAGAATTTGAATTAACCACACATTCAAGATGCAGAAGAATCAATCACAGTAAAAGTTACCATATTGTGCGTCTAACGATTATGTAAAGAAAGAACACAAAGCTTCAACAGTCACCTTTTAGAAGACTATATAAAGACCTTGAACATGAAGAACACAACCATTAATGTACATAGAGTAATTCAAAAATGTCATAATCAAGTGATATACAATTGTGAGTTAGAATAGTGCTAATAGAGTTTTCATATGCTATTGAAGAGTGATCAGTGAGTTTAATCATTGTAAATCCTTAACTTTGTAAAGCATACCCTGTGACCTTTATTTGTTCTCTCTATATAGAGTGTTTTCTCAATTCTTTGAGAGGTCTTGATCTTAGGGGGATATTGAGACTATTAACCTAGAGAGGTGTGAGAATACTTGTGTATTCGAAGAGGTGTAAGAATACTTATGTACCTGGAGAGGTGGAGAATACTGTGTGCCTAGAGAGGTTTCAAATGCCTGTGTTTCTGGAGAGGTGTTAAATACCTATGTTAATGAAGGCTCGTAAGAATGTTGTTTTAGGGGATTGGACGTAATCTTAGTTGTTGAGTGAACTAATTAATAAAAACCTATTTTTAATTCTTTATCTATCTAGCTTTTAATTATTAGACGTTGAGCTTGCTTTGCTTTTAAATAACGCGATTTCAGTTCAGACTTCATTCAACCTCTCTTTCTAGAGCTAATTGTCCCTTCATAAGAATACTTGTTTGCCTAAAGAGGTTTTGAATACTCGTGTGCCTGGAGTGGTGTTGAATACTAGTGTTGCATAGAGAGGTGTTGAATACTTATGTTACTGAAGGCTTTTTAAGCGGTTTGCTTAAGGGGATTGAACATAATCCAAGTTGTAGATGATAAGATTATTTAGTGAAATTTCATGCAAAAAAACTAGGCATTTATGACTTTAATTGTTTATTAAGTTATCACCCAACCCTGGTCTGTGAAGAATTGAACTTAGCAATATATTTTTGAATCATGAGATTAATGAAACCATTTGATCCCGATTTTGTGTCATTTTCAAGAAATTAAGGATAGATGAAGCAAAGGACTAGAGGATGAATAAAGAGGCTTTAGAAGATAGAAAACATGACCATGAACATTCAAGAAACCTCGCTCAGGCGAGCCAGTCTCGTCGGCGAGAATTGTCCAAAGATAAAGCTTGTTCTAGTGAAGTCTCTCCCTAGGCTTGCTTAAGCGAGATTCAGCTCGCCTAAGCGAGAATGCTCCAGAGGCAACCTTGTTCCAATGAATTTAAGTTTCTTAGAACAAAATTGATGGAGGGCCATCAAGTCAGCACAACTTTTGGCTAAGAAGATTAAAGAAGATAGACTTGTAGGACATGGAAGCTTTGATGATCCAAATATGTGTTGAAGGTTGATGTTGTGCTGCTTTTGGTTAAGAGCTTAGTCTATGGTGTTTAGAATTCTTGTAAAGATCATTCCTAGTCCTTTGCACAAGCTGGTTCAATATATTTTAAAAGAGAAAAGTGTTTCTTTAAGCAAAGAGAAAAACAACCGATTGAAACCACGATATAATCAGTTGTTTGTCACTTAGCTTGGTTGAATTCAAAACTGCTTTTGACTTGGTTAACTATCTTTCTAACCAATTCAACCGGTTAAAACAATATTTCAACCGGTTGATTGTCACATTTCATAACAGCTTTTCAAAAACTTGTTTGATCTGTTTTCAGTTGGATTAAAACTATTTTGGCTCATGATTGACTGCCTAGAACAACTAGTTTTAAGAGCTATAAATATGGTTTTTCTTTGGATTTCAAAAACGAAAAATATACACAAGAAAGTGAGATTGAAACTATTTTTGAGAAGAGATTCAAATCAAATTTTTGCAAGATTGCTAAGTAGTTGTGCATTGGTTCAAGGTCTGATTTTAGGAGCTCTGTGATTCCTGTAAATCCAGGTGTAATCTGTTCCTTTCTGATTCTTGTAAAAGTTTCTTTTTTTGTAATTGTGATGTGTGTAAACCTGTAATGTCAGAGGGTGTTCTGACTAAGGTTGTGTGAAGGCAAAGAGGGTGAGTGGTGCTTGTAGTATCAAGATCACCTCTTTGTGGTTTTGTGTATTGTAATATGTGATTGATTACTAGTGGAAACCTAGTGGTGGTTCTGGGAACTGGATGTAGGTCAGGGTTGAGTGAACCAATATAAATTGGCTGTGTAATCTCTTTCTCTCTCACTCCTTATAAACTGTTTGATTTGATTTTGTTTTTGCTGCTGCCATAAACAACCGGTTAAAACGAAGTTTCAACCGATTGAAATTCTGCAAACAGTTTCAATTACATTGTTTGATTGTCTTCCTTGATTACTTCTTCTGTGATTGTTGTTAAAACTTCAATCCAATCTTTTCGAAAATCTTTTGACAAACAATTCTTTAAGAAACCGCTCTTCACCAGCTCGTCTAGTTGGTGCGCCAAGGCCAAGCAATTACGTATGTAGTGGTCATTCGCCTGGTGGAACTCACACCAAGCGTTCTTGTTGGGCCCCATCCTCCTATCGGTCTTCGCTGGTACCTTCAGTCTTGCCACTATGTTTGGAATAATGATCCACTCCTTGAGCTCCACTCGAAAATTATGCTTTGGGGGTGGGTCCCTTCGTGCGCGAGTCCCGACCTGGGCCCGTTCATAGGGTTTTCCCGCCCCCTTCTTCTCTGTGGTCGCCTCGTGCACCCTCATAGGCTGAGGCCGTGCAACCGCTCGAGGTCGGACAGGACCGACGAGACCATGTTTCTGCGTTACTCGATCATCTGTGGCGATGTGCGCTAACGTTCTACGTCTTATCTCCGTGAATGTCTTCGGATAGAACCTTAGCAGTGATTCACTGAAAGGCCCAAGTAGCATTCCCTTGATAAAGGCATGCACTGTCATGGCCTCATCAGTGGGTTTCAGCCTCACCACTTGGACTCCGAACCTGTTCAGGTTGTCCTTCACAGACTCCCCCTGCTACTGTTTGACATAAAAAAACGTCATAAGAAAGCCGGGTGGGGGCCTTGTTAACAAGGTACTGCTCCTTGAACAGCGTTGCAAACTGGTCAAAGGTGGTGATGTGCCCGTCGGGAAGGCTAACAAACCATTCCAACGTCGCGCCTGACAACGTGCTCATGAGCATCTTGCAGTATACAACGTCAGATCCTCCTATGAGCATCATTTGGGTGTGGAATGTCGTGAGATGGGCCTCTAGGTTAGTTATACCATTCAAAAACCTACAAGTTATTAGTTAAAGCATAATCAATGCTAATTTAACATAAAGTAAATTGAAATATAGGTAAAGATACTTACATCATAAAAAATTGAATTATATTTATATTGAGCTCCTGATCCCCAACTACAAATTCTAACAAATCTGACATGTATATGTACATTGGCAGCTCAGTGTTTATTTCAAAAAACGTATCATCCCATAGAACGTCCAGAGGGTCTCAACCAATATGTCTAACAACTATAGCTAAGGAAACTATAGGATCGCCAATCGGAACCTCATGCTTCCTTTTTGGACTTGGTTTCCGATGAGGTTTCTATAAAAAAAGAACATTTGTATTAAATTAGATGTAATATATAAATATAAATTAATATAATAAAATGAAATTATTACTGGAGGTTTTGGCAGAATTCAAATGTCGTGTCTTGGCCAGGCTACGAATGTCTGAAATCCATTGGCCACAGTTGTTACCTCATCTGAAGGTATTCCAACACGAGCATCAGGTACTCGTACTCTTTCAACTGTTACCTTTGCCACATCAGGGGAGAGAGGAACGTTATGTGTTCCTGCCGGTTGACTCCCTTCGTCGGATGACTCTAACAGCTGCTTAGGCCCTTCGATCTTGCCTGAGAATCGTGCCTTCTTGATCAAGAAACCTCTCACCTGCAAAGACAAAGGGGCGCCCTAGCGGCCGTTTTGTTGATTATTTCTCGGCAAGTGTACCGAATCAACTGTAATATAGTACTCTTTAAAGTACGAATGTCGAACCCACAGGGAACAATTCTAATTAAGATGTTCTGTTTTAAAACTCATTAAGT
>Ga0123342_1003747_pt1 | contig 23999 bp, 17 predicted proteins | sample Turbeawhitnodule_FD_89960 | JGI IMG/M metagenome (GOLD analysis project Ga0123342, IMG submission 89960) | Root nodule microbial communities of legume samples collected from Mexico - Turtle bean Mexico white nodule | ecosystem: Host-associated > Plants > Roots > Nodule | place: Mexico: Nepantla... | reverse complement strand
TATATATATATATATATATATATATATATATATATATATATATTTTTTTCTTTCTCTACGCTCTCTGTGTGTTACATATACATGTTTATATTTTTTTGACGTAGAATCTCAAACAATAACCACAAATATATATATATAACACACACAGAGAAGAGCGAAAGAAAAAAATATATATATATATATATATATATATATATATATATATATATATATATATATATATATATATATAAGTGGGGGTGCAAATATTACCTTTTGTGAGGCTGTGCAAATAGTATAGTATTTGATCCACTTTCTAAGATGCTATTGGAACCTACCTACTCTATCGGGCCATTATCGAACCACTCATAGATATCTATTCCCATACTCAAGATGTCCAGTTCTTAGCACGAGAGGGTGTGTTGAAAATTTCATATTGACTAGAGATATGATCAAATTATAGTATAAGGGAGTGCAAATCTCACCTTACAAATCGGTTTTGCAAGGTTGAGTTAGATTTAAAGTCATTTTGCAAATTTTAAATTGAAGTTTGTTTAATGTTGTAATTTAGAAGAGGTTATTTTCTTTATCTATGCTGTTTTTTATGCATATATGTTATATGAGTATAATTTTGCATTTTTGGTAAGAACATAGGTTCTTACCATCTGAGTTATTTGTTTTCATCCTCATTCCCGATCCTAAGTTGTATCTCAAATTAACAACATTGCTGTCTAGTAGGATCCTATCGGGATCATCCAGGAAACTGATAAACATGTGGGATTGGCCCTCACCAGCTAATTTGGGACCTAAGTTCCATGTTGGATTTTTGCAACCTAGTTTGGAAAAATGGTTTTTGTTGCTTTTACCCCCCTTTCTGAGTTGCAGATCCACAACTTTGCGAGTTCAGCCCAGATGAGCAAAACCCAATTTGGTGTTTCTTTAAGCCCCAACCTTAAACCCTAAACCCTTCTCTTCATGTGATAGCATTTTTCTCTCTCTCATCTGTTTCAACATTTAAAGTTTTGAACCCCTCTCTCTGCATTCTCAATTTTGTTGCTTCTATTTCTTTGTTCCCTTTTTTTTGGTTGTAAGTTCTATGGTCCCTTTTTGTTCAGGATGTAAAACAGTCTTATACTTTGTATACTCTTGATTGACAGTCTTTAGCCATAGTGGCACTTTGAGTTTTTTTTGTCATCTGAATTTAGTTTGGTGAACAATGGGAGTATGTTTTATATGGTTGAAATTGATAAATTAATTTGAGAGCAACAATGCTATTACCTTAAACCATCAAATATTACTTCTGAAAAGTGTTTCGGAAACAGTGACTTGTTGCACTTTGTTTACTCAGTTATACTCTTATTGGCTCTATAACTGATTAGTGTTACATTTTTTTTGCAGTCAAATCAACAACGGGCTCGTAGCAACTTCTGGAAAGGGAAACTTTGTAGTGGGGTGGTGACAGATATTGGTTATGCTCCCATCTTACTGTGTATTATGATCTTTCTCATGATCCTCTTCATCAACTCAGTTATCGTTGGTACTTTAAAAATTGTACACCAATTTGCAATACCACACAGCCACACATTTGCACTCATTAGTCGTTACTTAAGCTTTTTGTGATCAACTTCAATGAATCTTTTCCACTAATGCCAGCTCCTAACCTTGGAAAGATTACTGCTTTTGCTGGACTTTGGGCATGGACAGCACTTTCTCTAGAAGCTGCTGCCCTGATTATGTTCTATAGGTGTAGTAGGTAATCTTCTGTTCATGTGTTCTTTCTATTTTAGTGTTTGCTATGGTAATATAAACATGTGTTCTTTCTTTGTATTTGTGTTATATTATATGCCTTCTACTGATGCATGCCTGTTCTCATCCTGTGAATGCTCCAATAAAATTCTACAATAATTCAGCTAAGACTTTAGGACCAAAACATGACTACTGTTTCATTTTGTGTTCAAGTCATGTTTGAATGCTTTCACTGAAGAAGAAAATTGTAGAATAACCATTTCTGTTTCCATCAGTCTTAATATTACAATAAAGATAAATAAAAGAGACGGTATATTTCAGAGAGTTTGATCACACCTCTCTTATGTTTTTGTATTTATATTGATAAAATTTTAGTACAATGAGTAGAGGTAAAAGCAAAGATAAAAAACCAGAACTAGTCTTAGGAACAGAGATATCTACAACTAATAGGTACATCTAGCAATTTTTCAATTCAACTACTTACTACCTATATTTAATACCTCTTCTAATACTCCCTCTCAAGCTGGAGCATACAAATTGTATGTACCTAGCTTAGAACAACTAAATTCAATCCGAGGTCCCCTTAAGGATTTTGTTAACACATTTGTAAGTTGATCATTGGATCCGACAAACTTAGTATAAACTTTGTAACTTATTGTCATTCACACGCAACTCAACTTCAACAAATGGAGGTGTCTTGAACTGGCTTTCAATAACATAAATTACTAGTGCATAATCTTGCAATAGTCAATCCATAATCGCATCAATATGTTTTCGTGTGGCACTAAATTTCCTACACTAGCAAGCTCGTTAACAATGTTCTTGATCAGAGACAAGAACTTACACATTGTTTTCATGCCAGAGTGGTGACACAAAGATCAGTGCGAAGTTGACAAGCACACACCTATGTATGCATGTGATAGTACTCATGTATTTTATTCAATACTTGATACGAGTCAAGCCCATGACTCAAGAGGACTGATTTTGATAACGTTGACTGAAGCCAGGTTAGCAACATTTGATCCTAGACTTCCTAAGCTTCATACTCGAGCTTAACATTATAGCGTCATGATCTTGATTAGTGTGGTATTGAGGGGGAATCAATGGGTTAACACGAACCTCTAAAGCTTGTACGGTTTGATGATGAGTTTGATTTGTTGTCAATAATGAACATAATTTGAATCATCAATTTCTCAGCTGTGGAATTGGGAAAGTGAGTTTACCATGAGAGAAGTAGAATTGGATTGCAAGAAAGGTTAGGCTTTACTGCAAGGATCGGTGGCTCTGGATACTATCATAGAGAATTTTAGAGAAAAAGAATTAAACCGAGAATTGAGTTTTTCGTTTCATTCTTCCAACTGAACAAAACAAAGAGGGAGCATTTATTTATAGTAGCTGCCCTCATTAGTACACTGTACAAAGGTTGATAATAGACTAACAAACTTTTACAGCTGGCAAAACAAATTAAGGGAATATTCTGTTTTTATGAATTATAAGAAAAGTAAAAAATGTAATATTTTTCATATTATATTCGAACACATACTAAAATTACAGATTTAGGAGACTCAAACCATAGATCAACGAAGAGATCAGCAAAAGGGATACGAATGAAAGGAATAGAGAGAAACAGAAAGTTAGAGAAATAGAAGGAAAAGAAGAAAGTGACTCATGAACAGAGCTGTATAGTCAAACCAGTTGTTTGCAACTGCAGAGGCGCTCAGTCAAATGAATCTCCATTGTTAGGTTTGAGAAGACATGGGGCTACATGTTTTTAGATAGAATTTCAGCGTCAAACACGTTGAATGCCTGTTGATGGTCTCCATGTTGGGTTTATAAATATTTTTAAACAGAGCAGCTGCTGCCTTTTCATCCATAGCTTCTATAGCAAAAGTGTCCATCCTGCAATGCATAGCCCTGTAATGGCAGTTTACTGGAAATCTTCTGGGTGATGGCCCATAACTACTATTTAACATTACTGGATATAAAATGAAGGAAAGTAGGAGTCAGTATGAAAAAAAATGAACATAATAAGAATATGAAATTCTATTGAATGCAAATTGCTAAATGTTCATTGATAGTATAAATTCTTTTATAACTTTGCCCAGATCTGAATTTGGGAAGGCTTCTCCGTGTGCATTTTAATAGGGAGATAGTTATTGTTCCTGCTTTGTTTTGTTGTCATATATTGTGTTATTTATTTTTATCTTGTATTTTCTGTCCATATTCATGATAGCAAAATATGTTTGCTATAATGTGTCCTGACTACTGAAATCTCAAAAAAGAAAAAGATTTTGGAGTTTAATTCTAAAGTTTCATTCAACACTACTTTATTTAATGTTATTTGGATCTTATGCAGCAAAGATCCTGGTTATATAAAACGGCTGGGAGACTTGGGTACTCAAAGTGATACAGAGGTATGCAGTCCATTTGTAGCTGTGGTCTTATAAAATGTTGCTTTTCAGTGATGATTGTTTTGAAGAAAAGATTTGCACCCGCAAACCAGATTTTATAAATGGAAACTATCATTTCATGGGTCCTCCTTTTTTGTTAACGGCATTGTGGTAGTATGTTGGGGACATAAACATCTGCATATTGCAATTATGCTACATTTATTGTAACTCTGATATTGTGTTTCATAGAAATTACTTGGTTTTATTTCAGCAGACAATGTATGTGTCACTTGAATTGTGTTGCATGTGAGGGAACACACGACTTCATGCAACTCCCTTAGATTTCTCTAGAGAGACTAGAAAATATATTACTACATCTTTAATATGAATCACGTTTTACTTAAATATAGGCTTATTTACTTTTCTTTATTTTGTAAAATCTCATTTTCATGTTTTATATTTTGCAGGATCCTTTATTGAATATTGATCTGAATAGTTCCTCTGTTTGGATGGGGAATTGGTCTCAACTTTGCCCTACCTGCAAGGTTTACATGATATTCTTTAGTATTTAAAGTGTCTAATTTTGACATTTCGCATGCATTTATGTTTTACTTTGTTATATTCTCAGAATAAGTTATCACTTATCAGGTTTTCTCGAATTGTATCATCAGATAATAAGACCTGTCCGATCTAAGCATTGCCCTACTTGTAAGCGATGTGTGGAACAGTTCGACCACCACTGTCCATGGATATCTAACTGTGTTGGGAAGGTAAGGAGTTTTGTGCTATCTGAATTGTTACCCACGAAATCAAAAGTGCATTCTTATGATGAATTTCTCTTGTTTTCAGTTCACAATATATGGAAATGTGATAAATCAATAAGATTTTTTCATTCCTCAATATATTGTTTGATGTGGAAATAAGATGCATTTCTTGACTCTCTGGTCAAGCCGAGAGATGTTTTTCTTAATCTCCTCAGTCTATATTCTTCAAGCCTTATTTTCATACTTGGTATGCATCTTGCAGAGGAACAAAAGAGATTTCTTTATTTTTATCTGCCTGGGAACTTTGACTTCTTCCGTTTCTGCTGCCGTTGCAGTTCAAAGTATGTCTTGAAGAACTCTTCTGCACCATTCTACATATTGAAAACTGCATAATTTATATTTTTACTTGAAATATATAACAGCCTTTTTTCCATGACAGGAATTTGGACATCTACACCAACATTACTGGCAGGAGAAACATGGATCCAGTATGTGGTAGTAAGACATCCAGGTTTAGTTGTGTTTTTGGTGATGGACGCAGTTGTTTTCATTGCAGCTACAACATTGACAATAACGCAGATTTCCATGGTGATTGCTTAATCCCTACTCGCGTCACCCCCCCTCCCCTCTCCGCAAATAGTATTAATTTGAATCTGTATGAGCAAATATATTAGGGAAAATTACTGAGAAGAATTATTTATAAATATTTATTAGCAAACATATTCCATGAAGGCAAAATATCCTCCTTTCGTTAGAATGACAATACTTTCTGATCAAACCTGGTAACTTACTGCAAATAATAGGGAAAACCTCCACAGGCCCAATTCTCCCACAAATGACTAGATTTCTCTCCCTCTTAGCTTCTTTTATTATTATTTATTGCCAAACTTTCTTCAACTTTAAGCTCTTTGAGGAGTTGTTTTAGGCATATGAGCTTACAAGTGACTAATACCATTGCCTTGTATCTTGCTTATCCACTTGACCTTGCCATAGCATTTTGTTTCTCACTTTTTCATGATATTAAATTACCTCCAACAAGAACACAATAACATGAAGTGGAGCATTTATTGCTTGGTGAACCTGTCCAGACAACTTCAAAATACCCAATAATTTGAGTATTTTCCTTATTTTCATAAATGAGACCTTCTCTAGAAGCCTTCTTAATATACTTTATGATTCGTATAACTACATCCCCATGGTTTCAAAAATTGACTTATAATGCCCACTCTAAAAGACAATGTTAGGACAAGTACAGTGAGGTAATTTAGCTTACCAACTAACTTATATCTCTCATGATCAAAATAGGGTTCTCCTTGGTTAGGCACTAGTTTGACACTTAGATCCATTGGTGTGTCAATAGGGTTAGCATTTATCATCTCTGTTTCTTCTACAATGTTGAAAGCACATTTTCTTTGAGATATGGCGAAACAATCCTTGCATTGTGCCACTTCTATTATACCAAGGAAATACCTTAGGTGTCCAAGATCTTTTGCTTGGAATTTTTTAGTAAGATATTGTTTTAGTTGTTCAATACCCTCGTCATTAATAATGTCGGCCACATATACAATGAGATAAACACATCCTCAGGGAGAATGACGATAGAATGGAGAATGATCAGCAATACTTCGTATCATTTCAAACTGATGGATGATAGTCTAAGAACCCCTAAACCATGTACAAGGTTATTGCTTGAGGCCATATAAGGACCTATGTAGACAACATACGATATTAGATGACCCCCCTTAGGCAACAAATATGAGAGGTTACTCCATGTAGGCTTCTCCATCACGATCACTATGTAAAATTGCATTTTCCATGTTTTCTTAGAGAAAAGCTGTTTCTGTGATGTTTTGTTTGGCTCAACTCCTTTAAAGAATACCAGCACAAAGTAAGCTGGGCCAAATACTTAGTATGGACAGTGAGTAGTTCAGTGTCCGTCTGCAGCACATTTAGACTGGCTGTAAAGTTAGTTATAAATAATCAAATACTTAAGCCTAGTTTGACCAAATTGTCTTGTCCAGCCTTCAAGTAGGCTTAATTCCACTACATCGACTTAACTACATGGACAGATTGGTACCGTTGAGTTCTCTACTCCCAACAACCAAATTTTCTATAAAACAGTTTAGAGCAAGGTCTTTTTAGTGGCTTTTAATGTTTTCTGTAAAAGGAGAGTACCTACTTTCAATGAGATTATCTTCCATTCTTCCATCTTTCTTTCTGGGCCTCTGTTCTCACGTGACCAGACCATCTTTAGTCAAGTTTCTCATCTGTTTCATGTTACTCCATCTATCTCCCAAATGCATTCAATTCTAATGTTATCCTTTTCTTAATACTGTTTGCCCACTCATTCATATTAGCATTCTTATTCCCTACTCTTATGCTTTTATTAGTGCTTCACTGCTCAACATTGATTACAATAAAGCATTACTGATCTTTTCCAGTAACTTTGCCACCACATATTGTTATTCGTGAAGCCTTTCACTTTTTCATCCATACGGGTTAATAATGTGCCTCTAATTAGCAATCCTGTCCTTCGGTATTGGTTGGTATTCCCGCTTTTGGAAATCCATGTTTTCTTTGACAATGGTATTTCATCTTAACTTTTAATGTTAAACTCTTGAAAGTTTATCTGTTCGTTTATAGAGGTTCTATTTTCGCATTCTCCTTAACATTTACATGTTCACCAATTCTGTGTTATTTTTGTATTTTGCTGCTCAATTTTCTCTCTCTTTAAGTTTACCTTCTAAGCCACTCTTCCCTATGTTGCTTTCTTGTCCCTTGTGTATTAAACATATTGGGTACTCCTAGTCTGTTCATTGTAACAAATATTAAACATAGAATAGACAGTCTCTTATTTTTATTTAGGAAATATTAGTGTCATTTCGGAGAAAGATACAAGTTTCCATGTGCAGGAGCCCACCATATCATGTGCAGGAATTCAAATGTTCCTTATATTTTTGTTTACCTTTCTCCAAAATTGAAAAGTCATCTTTAGGAAAAGGATATACGTGAGTGGTATTTTTTCTTTATAGTTTGCATCATTTCTTCAGTTGAGCAACTTATCTCATAGTATCATAATTGTTGTTTACAAAGCATCTGTAACATTCAGCTTCTGACTTTCTGTTTACTCCAACACCTTTAAGATAGTAACTGGCAAGTTTTTCGTGTTCGTATATTGTAATGCAGATTGCTCGAAATGTGACCACAAATGAACTAGCAAATTCTTCCCGCTATGATTATCTTCGTGGTCCTGATGGGCGGTTCAGAAACCCATATAACCATGGTTGTCGGAAGAATTGTGCTGATTTCCTTTCTCTGGGATATACAAATGATGATGAAATTGCTTGGCCTCCATTACAGCAGGTGGCAACTTGAACAGTCCCCCTGTGTCTATGCATCCTTTGTTATATTGTCACATAGTTTTAATTCGTAGATATGTAGATGATAGTAATTTTCGGCCAGGGTGTTCATTCACTGAAACGTGTACATTTTATTAGAGAGCACAAAGAAATAAAGCATTTTTTCTTTTGGGCTATCAGAAGATAACATTATTTGATACCCTCAAGTGCCAGTTGGGCTATTGTTTGGTGGGGATATTCATTACTATAGAAGGAAATGCATTTAAAGGACTGAAATATATATTTGAAAAAGGAATGTTATCCTTCTTTGAAAGAGCAATCTCACGTATGACTTCATAGTCTTTTTCAAACAAATCATGGATTAGATAGATGTACCTATTTTTCTGCTAATGATGGACACTTTGTTTTAGTTTATTGGTATGAAAACGTCAGAAAGGAAAAGCTATACATATTCTTAGGAAATTTCCGAGTGTGGTTGAATGAAAACAACAAAGGCAAGACACTAATTTATTGATGTCAAACAATAGTGAGTCCCTTTCTATGTTTTGAAATTATAACTGCTTCGTGTATTTTTCACTTCTGAAAAAAAATAAGAATTCAAATTGTACCCAACTAACTAAAATTAGGCTCACATCTGTTTAGGTTGCACTACGCATTTTTTATTATCTTTAAGGTGTGAAGGAGCCTCAATCTTGCTTAAATTAATATAAAGTAGTATTATAACACCTTCGATTGTACATTTTAAATAATTTTTTATATACAATCATTTAAACTATTGACTCAATTCACATCTTATCACTTAATTATCATTAGTATTACGAATTTTATTGTTTAAGTTTTTTTTTCTTCATATAGTCATTAAGTTTTCAAATTTCGCACATTTTACCATTGTAGATTTTTATACATTTTTACCGATGTATAAATAACAAAATGACAGTTTGTTTTTATAGAAATTGGTAATAAATTGAAGTCATATTTTAGAAAAATGTTAGCAATTTGTTTCATAATTAAAATATTGATAAAATGCGCAAAAATTAAGAAAAACTTATATGGTAAAATTTGTATATTGATGACAGTGGAGAGATAAAATGTCAAATTAAGTCAAAAATGTTTTATTATAAACATTATTTTTTTTTAAATTAAAAAATAATAGTATAATTAAAACAAAGGTAAAATGTATTTTTAAATAAAAATAGCATGATTATAATTATCACAAACTAAAATATCCAATCTTGTTTGACAAGTAAACACTAATACGAGATAATAATTGTCTTCGACTTTTATTAATGACCATGCAATAAAATGAAATTGTCTGTGTTGGAATTTTAAGAGTTAAATAATAAGAATATACTAAACTCATTTGAAAGATATAATTCATTTTTGGAAAAAAAATATATTTGTAAAACTCAGTTATGTAAACGCTTAATGCAGTAACAACAAAACGATTGAACTTGTAATGATTTTTACAATCTTCTATCCATATTTTTTGTCTAAGGTTTTTTTTTTCTTTAAATCTTTTGCACTTATCTTTATATATTATTCTCAATAAGGTATGTAAGTTTATGTTAAAAACATATATAATAAAGTTTAATATGAAATAATGTATTTCTATCTATACTATTAACTAGAAATCAAATTGTTCACATAATTATAAGCGTGGTGATTGTGTTTAAATCCAGAAATATATACAATTTCAGAAGTTTTCCAAAATACAATTGGAATATAAAATCATAAATTGAAAGTTAATTAAACTTTTAGCCATTTTTTAGAATTCACCTTTTACACCAAACAAATTGGCTCTTCCAATGGGACTAACATTCATGTTAGTTTGTTGTGATGTATGTGATGGTTTTAGGATTTATTGTTGTTTATAGTTAAGTGGTTGAACACTGTTTGAGTGATTATATTACTTGATATTGATATTATTAGTGACAAAATATTAAATATGACTAATAATTTAAATAATAATAATAATCAAGAAACAAATATAAATAATGGAATAATAATTAGTACATTATCGACGTGCTCTATTTTTTGGTGTCCATTGCTGTTAGTTGATTTTACTCACGGGTAGTAATGCCAATTAGTTCAACTTGAATGAGCTCAATTCCACCCTTCTAGATTGCAAAAATTTAGTGAGGTGATTCTTCCAAATTGTAAAATTTAGAACTTAATCCATTATAATTATGAATTTTCAAAATATAACCGTTGGTCTTCCAAATTGTAAAATACATAACTATAATGAATAAAGATGTTTTCTATTTTAAATTGTTCCATCTAGAAAATTTCCAAATTGCAAAATTAAAAAAACTTCCAGATTTCACTGTTCAAAAATAACTCGGAAACCAATAAGACCTTCATAAATTGCTTGAATCCATTGAAAAAAAACAAAATGCTTATTAAATCAGCTAACTAACTTTTGCTTATATTGACCTCCACCAATATTATTTGTGAAATATAATGTCCGAAGTGATAGTTCATAAAGTGGAAAGAAACATAACAATGAAACTTTTGGAGATTGAAGGAGTTATAAATCACAAATAAAAGCATTGAGATTAAATTTCAAATTTACGTATTACTTTTCTAGTTGATATACATAAGAAAAATTAACATAAATATAAAATGACTAACGTAAATTAGAAAGATTGAACAAAATGTCAAATTTTGATGAAACATCATAAAGTACAAGGGGATAAAAACATTTATTTGTTTAATTTAAAGTTAGCTCTTTTTTACCCTTTTGATCACTTGAATAAGTTTGTCTGTATAAACTGAAACTTTAACTGGACTTTCTTTTTTGCCAAGAGGGGTTCATGAATTATTTTGAATTAAAGGACGCTCCTTATCCATCTAAACTTGTTCTCGATGCACTTTTAGAGAATTTCTATTCCTTTATTACAGTGTACATCTTTTCATTATCATTCTCAAAAAAATTATCTCAAACTCTGCTTATTTGAAATTTTCACAGATCTTACCAGCAATACTCACAAGAGAATATTGAGACAAGATAAATCACCAGAAAGTGTGAATCTCCTAAGAGAGTATTCAAATCACAATGAATGAGCAGATTTAAGTTGGTTTTAAACAATTAGATTTGGACAAACCTATTTTTTAACAAGTTTAATATAAAAGTCTAAGTGTATCCCTTCCACTACATTAACAAGGGAGGAAATAGGAAAATATAAATAAAAACCCTTTAGCCTCATTATTATTTTTCATGAATTGTGTCTAAAATCTGCTCTATTAAGATTATCCTAAACTATCTCTAGATAATTGAATAAAATTAGAAACATAATAACATCATCAACTGTTAGTTGAACCTATCTTTAGATTCTTCGGCTTGGTGTGTTGTTGAATCATCATATTCTAGATAACGTGTCAACAATATGTATTGACTTTAAATGATAATGCAAAAGTGCTTCAAAAAAATTTCTGCATTGTGAACATGATCTATAAGTTATAAAAAATAAACAAGGAAGGAGAACAAGATACTGCCTTTTTTTCATTGTAGTTTTACAAACCAATTCAATCAGCGACTTAACTTTCCAACCAAGGATGAAGAGCATTAAATAACAACGTAGTGAGAAATGTATTATCCGTTGCACGCTAGACTATAAAACAAGAATGATCTAGATAGTGGATCTTATTAGCTGTCAAAGCAATTTCTCTTATTGAATAGGATTATAGCAGCAAAGTAAACATCAGGAGTGGATGTCTCCATAAGCAATACCAGGCAGTATAATAAACATCAGCTCTGCTGGATTCCACTAGGCCATGACTCATTTTTAACAGGCTTCAGAATAGCTTCAACTTCTGATAGAGCCTCTTCATCAATTCCACATGTTGCAAGTTCTTTTGCAGCAGCAACATTTTCCTCCACCTATTTTGTTATATTGTCCCAGTTAGAACAAGCAAGACAGTAACATCAACTTTTTCAAGACTTTCTTTGAATTCAATCAATACACCAAGATAATATGGTACGACAAAAGACGTATAATCAAATAACCGCAACAGTTTGCAGTGCCATCAATTAGAGCCAGGAAATTTCCTTACTAAGGATTTTACTCATGCAGTACTGTCTATTAACTTACAGCATCAGATAATAAGACATTGCATTAGCATATACCTTTATGCTCAATATTGGTTCATTATTTATAATTGAGTTGGTGGGTGTGAAAAGGACAGGTGAAAAAACCGATAGTTATTTTACGTAGGAAGATTCTCACATGTTTCAATGAACACAACAAGAAGAAAGGTGAGAAATTTATAGACCAAGCCATACAAAAGCTCTAGAGCAAGCAACTTTCGTGCATTATCCACAAAATTCAATAGATTTTCACAGTAAAGATATATACAATTTTTTAAATATGGCAATTCAGGAAGACTTTGAAACCGAACCTGTTCAACGGATTTCATTCCTACAAGCACTGATGAAATTTCCTTATTCAGCAAGCTGTACTGCAACGCTAACTTTGAAATGTTTTTTCCCTTTTCCTTACAATGAGCGGCAGCCGCTTGACATGCAGACTGCAAAGTTCCAAATTAAAATACAAATGTGGCAAAAGAAGACCAAACTAATAAAAACAGTGTGGTAGTAGCAAATACTTAGATCCGTTTATAAAAAACTGCAAAAGAATGAGGCAAATCAGGATTCCAATATAATGACTAATTCGTCTTCCTTTTTTTATGTCATTTTTTTATCTCCCAAATTCTAATGCTTTATGTATTTTCAGCCGAACCGGGTCACTTTCTGTCACAAGAAATTCACTCACAAAAACGAATTTGATTTAAGAGAGTATTGGGTTATGATCACTCACTCCTTTATTTCCTTTTGTCTCCCATTTAAGGTTCTTTCGTAACTGAAACTAGTTATAAGATTTCATTTTCACCCCTTTTCATTTCTACATGTCATCTAATGCGTCATGTAAACGAATTTAACATCAGGTGAAGGTGAACAATAAGGGTATAACTGAAAGAAAAAAAATTATCACCGTCTTTCGATCTTTGAAAAGGAGAATTAAATTGAAAGAAAACGGAGAGGGAGAACTGTGTGGTGAATTGAATTAGGGTTGAATGAGTATTTGAGAGTGGGAAAATATGCAGAGTGAAAGTGCAGACCTTGAGTTGGGGCGAAGCTGGATGCCATTGAGGTGGACCAGCTTGAGTGAGAAGGCCCATAGAGAGCGGAGAAGCATTGATGATGGCAACCCCTTTGGTCTTCAAATAGGGTACCAAATCCCCCAAGCTGGAGTCGTTCACAGAGTAATGGCAATACGAAAGCACCACATCAATCGTCCCAGGCGGAACCTTATCAAGCACGTAACTGAAAATCCCCAGAGGAAGCCCCGTTATGCCGATGAAACGCGTCTTCCCCGCCTCCTTCAATTTCACCAGCGCCGGAATCGTCTCATTCACGATCTACCAAACAGCAACAACAACAACAACCAATCAATCAATTATTCGCTTCCATGAAACGCAGGAAGCTGAACGAGAAACGACACGCGCAGAGGTAACTAACCTGGTCAAGAGAACCGAACTCGATGTCATGGCACTGGAGAATGTCGACGTAGTCAAGCTGCAACCTCTCCAAGCTCTCTTCCACACTCTTCGTCACTCTCTCCGCGCTGAAATCAAAACCCTCCTTGTACCGTCCGCACTTCGTGGCCACAACGTACGAACTCCGAGGAGCTCCCAGAGCCTTCAGTGCCTTCCCCAGCACTTTCTCCGACAGTGTCCCTCCGTAATACCTTCAATTTTTCACACAAAATCAATATATGTGTATGTATGAATGTATGCATGCATATGGGAGAATGTAATGGGAGCGTACGGAGAAGTGTCGAAGAAGTTGATTCCGGATTGAAAGGCCAGGCGAACGGAAGCGTTAGCCTCTTCTTCGGAAACTGTGCCGAAGACATTGCCCAGTGGTGAAGCTCCGAACCCGACGCAGCTGATTTTCAGTCCGGTTCTACCAACCTCACGTAATTCCATTCTCTCTCTCTCAAACACACTTTTTTTTTCTTGTTTTTCTTTCTTTCTTGCATTACAGAGGAAGGGATAATTTCCATTTTATGAATTTCAAAGAAACTTGTGGACTGGACCCACCGGCCGTATTAGTGCACTGCATTTTTTTCCGGTAGGGTTAGCTACATTCAGTAAAAACAAATATTTTAACTATTTCGTTTTTTTAGTATAATAAAAAAAATACAAAATTTTAACTTAATCTTTTTAAATTTTATTAATGTTAAGATAATTAAATATGTGTTTAGTCTTTATAATTGTCAAATATGTTTATTAAAAAGAAAATTAGTAATTAATTTTAAAGAAATCAATAAATATTTTAAAAAAAGAATTTCACACATATACTTTCTTCTACCACTTCTCATTGAAAATCATGAAATTAGTCTCCTATCATAATATTCTCATAATCTATACCTAATCCAAAACTATATATTATAGATGATTACTCACCTTTTTTACTCTAAGAGAAGTGAGATTTTGTTATGGGTAGTTCAGAAAATGAACTACCACCGTTTCTTCCTGTATCTCTATATCTTTGTCACTTTCATAATATATTTTTATCCTTCTCTTGCCATCTCCATAGAGTAACTTCTGAATTATGTATTTCGAAAACGTATTTAAAAAAAGATTTCTGAATTACATAATCCGGAACCTAAAAAGACTTCTAGATTATGTAATTCGGAAAGTAATCATGCATCTGAAAAAAAGGCTTTCGGATTATATAATCCGAAAGCTAATTACAATTTTAAAAAATGACTTCAATATTATAGAGGGACATTTTTGAAAATACAAAAATCTATGAAGGTGAGAGAAGAAGGTATGGAAGTAGAGGAAGAAGCGGTCATGAACTACATCTACGGTGCAAAAGAGTGTCCAATAGTTTTAAACTACCTTCCAGCTCTTTCTTTTTGCGCTGTGAAATTCTCATCTGCACCCCCCTAAAAAGTATATCCATCCTCAAGCATTTTTAAAACTTCTTTGCACTCCCACAACAAATTTACCTTTTCTAGAAAAACCGAAATAAATTTAATACCTTTTGGAAAGATCATTTCAAATATTATGGAATATTTTTTTAACAAATTTAAAATCTATTTTGGAATAAACTTTGTTGAATGATTGAAGAATGATGTTTGTGTAGAGGTCGCTGTTCCCTTTCTTTTCAATTCCCAAATGAACACATCCAAATTTTTTGATGTTAGTTTAAGAAAGGTGGCTTGTTGTGTGAATGATTGAAACATACATAATTTTATTCAAATTCACACAATTATAAGAAAGAATTATGAAATACTTGAATGTGGGAAGAGGTTGGTGAATGGGTTGGTTATCTATTGTCTTCTTTTCTACAACATAAAAAATGAATCCAATAAGCGATGGAAGGAAGAGGAAATGTTGCACTGATGAACTAAGAAAAAACAAAACACCATATTTTTTATACTACTCACTCATGCCATCTTCCAACTCACACTCTGCTTTTAACAGGGAGGCAGCACTCTGTCGTGTAATTATTATGGGCTTAAGAGTTAATATCCAAATTCGTTAATGAAATATGGGTATGATATTAAGAATAAATATTTAATAAGTGTTTTAATAAAGTTTTCATGTAAAGTGAACAAAGATAAAAGATTGAATTGAAATGTAGGAATATAAAACACATTATGCAAAAAATAAATTCATTTGTAAATCTAAGAAAAAAATAATAATACTTTTTCTCTTCAAAAATAGAAGAATAAAACTAATGAAAGAATCTTTTTAACATATTTCACTTTTTTTTCTCATGAGAGAAATAGAAAAAAAAAGGAGTTTATTTGAGATAGAGAAATAAGAAAAATTAATTGATGTGAAACTTTTGTTCTTCTATTTTAAAAACTATTCTACTGAAATTTTTTGACCGAATTAATTAAATTTTTATATTATTTTTTATTGTTTATCATCTGTATTGCTTACGTTTTGGAGATCTGTACTGCTTACATTTTGGAGAAACTATAGTAAGATTAATATTATATAAATTTATTAGTGTTGATTGACTTTATCATAACATTTGCCCGAATCTTTTGTACATATTTTATTTTTTAATTGTCTTACGATTAGTTTGATATTTTATATTCATTATCAAAGAATGATAAAATTCCTTCAAATAAACAAGACACTTTAATGGTAACAATATACAGTACTTGTGTTTTCTCTATTAGCCTTTATGTTCTTGGATAGTTTTTGTGGTAGAAAAAACTATAACATCTTATAATTTTGATAACCAGGTAAATAATTATGTAACTACTTCTCCTACACATGTTCTCCTACACATGTAAGTATATGATCAATAATGGATCTTCAATTATCAAGATCAATTGCAAAATATAAATCAATATAGCATCTGACATTAAATTTTGATCCTCCAAAACATAATGTAACACTTGAGGTTGATGCATATAAGGATCCTCTCAACAATAATCAGTGTTCTCAACATGGATTTGTAAAGAATGTACTAATTGTTCTCATTATTTATCCAATGTTTGTTCTTATACATATCATGACATATATAAATTTTTCCACCATTGTCATATAATACTTGACTCATTTTCATCCTTTTTGCTTCATTGTTAGAACTCATACTTTAGGATAACTTATAATTGATAGAAACTAGGGTAGAAATTAACTTACAATCTTGCATATTGAAGCGTCTCAATACTTTTAGTAGGTAATTCTTCTAAGAAAGCCAAGCATTCCTCTCTTTTTTGTCTTGATGAATTTGCATTGTGATCTTGTCCCAAGTCCTTCGTGTAAAACTCCCTAGTCAATTTTGTCATCAATTCTTGGATTTGAACTTTATTGAAAGCTACCATACAACAACAAGATGATAAAAATATTCTCATCAAACTTAGTGTAATGTGTGCAGTGGTTTGAACTTAGTTTTTTGTAACCAAGACTAAAAATAAAGGAACCAAATCTCTTCTACCAACACCTAGGTGTGCTTGATTTAGATCGGACAAAGATTTGATCAACTTACAATTTTTTTTTCTTATTCTTGAAATCCTTTTGGTTGGAGCATATATATATCCTTTTTAAGTTCTTAAAAAAAAGTAGTTTTTACATCTAATTGTTTAATATGTAAAACAAATGCATCACGCATAGTCAAAACAACTCTAATTAATTTGACAACTGAAATAAATATCTCATTAAAAGTTAATACTTTCTTTTTAGAATATCTCTTTACCACAAATATTGAACGATCTTTGTTGCACTTGATTATTATCATCTTGTTTCATCTTATAGACCCATTTGCAACTAATGACTTTTCGAATTTTCAAAGTTCAATTAATTTCCATGACTTATTTCTATGAAGAGCCTCTGATTCTTCTTGTATTGATGTCTTCCATAGAGAAACATTTGAACCATTCATAGCCTTAAAATGTTGAAAATTATCCTTCATTTAGAAGATAATATGAAAGGTTCCTCTTATTACAAATTGTGAGTGTCAGGTGGTTTAAATTTATCTTGTGTTGATCGTCAAAGTCTTCAATCATTTACCTCCCCTGACTATTATTTTTTTTACTTTTGTTCTATATTCAAAATAGTTAACTAAAAACTTATTCTCTAGTTACACTATAGCACTCTCTTTTTCTCACTTTGTAGTTCACTTTACAAAGATTACATCCTTACTGAAAACAATCTTAATTATAGTAATGTCACCTTCTCATTGTTAGCATACCTAAAAAATGTACACTTCTTGGATTTTGTATCCAACTTTGTTTTTTATTGGTATTGCACATCTTTTACACAAGACATCTAAACAAACTAAAAAAGAATAGTTTTATTTCCCACATATTCATTGATGTCTTCAAACCAATTAATTGGTGATAATCAATTTATCACATAACAAACAATTTAAGTAGTTTTTTTCCCACAAAAGACTTGACCACCCTTTTCATTCTTAGTATAACTCTTATTATATTTTGGATTCTGTCACACTTTTCTTTTTTGTGCAAACAAAACTCAAAATTGTTTAATAAAATCATCTTACTTGTAGAATGTCAAAAAGTCACATTTACATCTTCTCCTCCATTATTTGTCTTCAAACACTTAATAATTTTGTCAATTTCAAGCTTTACTTATACTTTGAATTCCTTGAACATTGGAAACAATTTGACTTCTTATTGATGAGGTATGTCCACAATCTGTTAAAGTAATCATCAACATATGAAACAAAATATTTTTCTCTTCATAGGGATAATATTAGTGATTTTCGAACATCAGAATGAATCAAGTCTAGTATGTATTTTGTTTCTAGTAGTCGCTTTAGCATGTTGCTTGCCTATTACGTATTTCTCACAAAAAGATAAATTAACTTCCTTAAACTCGTGTAAGAGATTACTTTCTGCAAGGATTTTCAAACCTTACTTTAACATATGATCAAAGTTGTGATGCTACATCATCATTACTTCTTCTTGACTTGTTATTGCAATAAGTGTGTCAACTTCTTGTAACTTATCTCTCTAAATCATGTATAATTGATGGTAATCTTTTCTTCTTTCATCACTACTATATTTTCTCTCACCACTTTTAAGATCATACCTTCAATATAGATCTTCCTACACTTTCCATGCTGTACCCTTTGAATTGTGTGTACAATTTCATCATATATTTTTAATTTGGTAGAGTCATATGTTTCAATTGAATCCGTTATCCATCAGTACTATAATTTTTTATTAATAATAGAAATCAATATGGATACAAATAATTTTTTAGTCTTTAAATTAATATCTAATTTAGTTAATATAGTGATTAATTATTTTTTATCTCTAATTTTAGTTGTTATTTAATAATTTTCTTATATTACATAATGTAACCATAAAAAAGTAATTTATTAATGTATAAAGATGAATTATCAAAAGATTCTTCATATGCATGTTTTCCTTAGGTATGAATTGATAGATATATCCAACCCTAAGCACTTCTCTAAAGGAATAAGTATAGTATATTGTTGGTGTCAATAATTGTGTAACGTCACTTCTTTTTTCCTACTAACGAACAAAGTATAACCTTTTCAATATTGAACACAGTTTGATTGTTATGCCCGTTTCAATCGGCCACACTAGTTTTTCACCGCCACAGATGCTACTAGGGAATTGGCTAAAATCTTCTAAAGTCAATGGAGACTGTGCTGTATGAATCATTAAGCTTATAAATCATATTTCAAAATCAACGAAATGCTTATTCATGATGAATATTTAACCACGTTATCACATAGGCTTTCGTTTTTTGTTAATTAATATATAGCTCATGATGGGTTGTCCAACCAGCTCTTGTCAATGGCCTTTTTGTTGCGGTTGCAAATGATCTTTTGACCAAATGAGAGACTCGGAAGCAGCAAAGGAAGTGACTTAACGAAACAAAGCAAATAAATGCGCGTTCCTTGAGGCTTTGGACACGAGTCAGGGACCACATTATGATCCTTGTTTTTAGGCTCTTATCAGAATTTCAATGTTTAGTCGGTGAAGAACACCCCAAAGTCCACAAAAGAACAGTAGTTAGGAGACACTGATTTGTCATTTTGAAGGCAACATCTAAATATAAAATGAGTTGTATATATGTTCCTTGATTGAAAATATTAGGCTTCCATGGTTGTCCCAGACAATTCACCCCATAAAACCCGTGAGCATGATAGTGCAACTGTTCTATAAGTTGGGATACAGTAAGGTCAAGTAGGAGAAAGGTTGTCACAACAACGAAATATATAAGCTGCTGCTTCTAGGCATAGTGCCCTCACATTAACAAGGACCTGCAATATCTGTTGATGAGTAAGTTTCTTATCTTCACCAACTCTCTCATAAAGATCTTTGATTGTAGTCCACAAGTGCATGTACCAAAGAATATTGTAATTGATAATAGACACGAGTGCATGGAATGTTGTGATCTGGGGATATGGGGATTTTTTTTTCTTACATGTATGGGGTTTAGGGATCACTTATATAACATAAACTAGTTGAAATTAAAGTAACAAAGCTTATCAACTTTGAGCTGATGCTCTTGACTTCTCTTCCAGGATATTACCTCTGGCTCTTTTGATTGCATAATGCATTTGGTTGGAAATTAAAATAAGAGATATCTAATATAGTAATCAGTAAAAGATGAAAATACTTGAATCTTTTCCTAGCTAGACCTTGATTATTGAAATGTCTTTCATGAAAGATTTTTTTATGGTATATATATTATGTTTTCTGATCTAGAAGGAGCAGGAAATAATGGAGGACCCTAATTTTCTTCGTCAGTGGCACCTGAGTTCTATTGATGATCCTAACTTACTGCCAGTAGCTGCTGCTTTTGGAGAGACTTTTCAACATCATGCATTCACTTATCCAGACTTCAATCCCAAAGCTTCCATGGAAACTACACTTACTGACATTGAAAGACCAACAAAACATCACAAAAACATCAGCTGGAATCCCAACAAAAGTGCTGCTCAGACATCAGATACACAATTTGTTTCTTTCCCAAATCTTGTTTCGTTTATGGATTCCAATCACATAAGTCCATTGGGATTAGTGAAGGCCAATGAGATGGCTTGTCCTATAACCAATAGCACAACTTCTCTGGACACTATCTCTCAAGGAATCTTGGGGAATCATAACTATCTCTTTAAGGCTTGCCAAGAGACCAAAAAGATTGGAAGACGTTCCAAAATTTATCAACCTCCAGACCACATCATAGCTGAAAGGAAGCGAAGAGAGAAGCTCAGCCAGCGGTTCATTGCTTTATCTGCCCTTGTTCCTGGACTACAGAAGGTATAAAATATATCAATGTAAATGCCTTTCTGTAGTTCTCCTTTTACTGTATATCTATGCTGTACACATTGAGCATAAAGGCCATAAAATTTGAAAAGACTAACTTCATAGCAAGTTTAAAGACCAATTAGCACACATAAATTCAAAGATTAAACTACAAGAGGATTAAACTGTTTATTGATTAACTCTAGATGTGTAATTGTTAAGCAAGTAGGCATACCTAGCGTTACTATTTTGTGTCCATTCTGTGTGCTTCTATATCACATTCATTGATCACATTTTTCAATCAGACGGACAAAGCTTCTATTCTTGGAGATGCTATCAACTACTTGAAGCAATTGCAAGAGAAAGTAAAGGCTCTTGAGGAGGAACGAAACATGAAGAAAACTGTGGAGTCTGTGGTAATTGTGAAGAAACCTCAACTATCCAATGATGGTAACACCTCTTCTTCAGAATATGATGATGGTCCATTATTTGACGGAACAATTCCTGAAATTGCAGCAAGATTTTGTGAGAGAAATGTCCTCATAACAGTTCACTGTGAGAAGACCAAAGGAGTTGTGGAAAAAACAATCCATGAAATTGAGAATCTCCATCTGAAAGTCACCAACAGCAATGCCATGACATTTGGGAGATGTGCCATTGATATAACAATTATTGCTCAGGTAATAATTTTTATGCAGACTAAAAACCAACAGTAAAATAAAAATTATTGAATTAAGTTCCATGTATAGCAGTAAGATCTGAAGTAACAATGAAACCTTTTGTTGACACTGCAAAATAGGTAAATATAAATGGTTTCCTGAACACGTTTTATATTTTGACTAAACATGGTTTAATTGATATCTATGCATCATTTTTTCATAATTATTTCTACTAAACTGTATTTTTTTCAATATGGTAAATTATATTTCTGCTACATACAGATGGATATGGAATTTTGCATGGAAGTGAAGGATGTAGTGAGAAACCTGCGCTCAGCTTTTACATCTTTCATGTGAGGAGGTTCTGTTGTTCACATCACCAACTTCAAAAGCATAAGAAAAATAGGAGTTTCAACTATGTACCAGTTTAAAGTTTAAGTTCTTCACGACTTTGTGTAATGTCTATGATACTTCAACCATATTATCTTTTTGCATGGTCAACTTGTTGACCATGTTAATGCCACCCACCTGTTTCAAGTTTCAACTGTTACTACAGAGCTGGTTAGCTATTTTCTATAGTAGTTGTACATACACACATATATTCATATATATATATATACATATATATATATATAATTTATATATTTAATCATATTTATGTATTTTTTATATAAATATATGTTAAAAAATAAAATTATTTAATTAAAAATGACAGTTACAAAAATGTGTATCTATTTTATATGATAGTACAAATAAATATTTTATAATTACTGTCTTAGTAACTAGTATAGTTATCTATAACAAAATATATGAAAAAATTCTCTTATTTTATATATAGTTAATATTTCCATTTTATCCTTAATTATATTTTATATTTTAAAATTATGATTTAAATAATGCAATATATTTCATATATAAAATAATAATAATAAATATAAATTGATCATCCATTAAAAAATATTTCATGAAAATAATATATATATATATATATATATTTATTGTAATGTAATTATTAATATTTTTTTCTGAATAATATACTTGTATAAAATATAATTGTTTAAGTTATTAGTACACTTTTACAAATTATAGGTCGTTGTGTTATGTAATCTTCCGGTGTATCATATGAACTCTTTCCTACACTTAGGACGGTTAATATCCATTCACTCATTCATACTTAAATCTCTAACAAAATATTAAAATTTACAATCTTTATTCTCTGAGTAAATGTTGAAGATTACATGACTATAATTTATATAAGAATCGAAAATTTCCATTACAAGTTTGTTTTATTAAGATTAATTAAAATTTAGATTCAATTTTTAATATATTAAAGTTTTTTTTAATAAAATTTATTAGATTTATGATGTGATCCTTTACTCTTGCACTAAAAAAAAATCTATTATGTTATTAAACAACTCATAAATATATAGTTTTACATATATTATAAAAAAAATTATATTGAAAATAAAGTTATATAATATTATTTAAAATTAAGATATTGCCATTTTATCCTATTTCACACTCTATTTGTTAGAGAAAGTAAAGAAGATGAGAAAAAGAAAATATATATTATATATTGTTCGATTTAAGAAAAATAGTAAAATTATGAAAGAGAAAAAAAATTACAATATGCTATTTTTAAAATTATATATATATATATATATATTATATATATATATATATTACAGTAAATGAAGATGAATATTCCTTGTCTGATGTGATGTTTTAATGTAGCGTTCGCACATAATCGTAATGAAGAAAGAGAGGTTTTGATGAACCCTAATTGTAGAGAAAAATAAATATAAAAGAAACTTTTATTCCCTTGTATATTAGAGAGTAAAATACATGGTGTATATATAAGAAAAAGATTAAGACCTAGCTGAAACAGAAAAGGAAAGTTGGGTCAAACAAACAAAGTCCAATAATAATAAAAAATAGAAAATTAAATATATTAACACCCCCTCAAGCTGGGGAGTAGATATTTGTCAGGCCCAGCTTGGATTTGAGAGTAGAGAATTGTGCGGAAGCAAGAGGCTTGGTGAATATGTCAGCAACTTGCATTGCAGAAGTAAGTAATGGGTAGTAGTTTGAGGAGACCAGAGTTAAGTTTTTCACGAAGCAATCAATTTCGATATGCTTGGTTCGTTCATGAAAAACTTGATTGGAAGCTATTTGAAGGGCAGATTTGTTGTCACAGTACAGGTTGCAGGCTGGGAGAGAGGAAGATGTAAATCCTGAAGGAGGTAAGACAACCATTGTAACTCACATGTGGTGGTGGCAAGGGCTCTATACTCGGCTTCAGAGGAGCTGCGGGAGATAG
>Ga0123342_1003745_pt1 | contig 24010 bp, 10 predicted proteins | sample Turbeawhitnodule_FD_89960 | JGI IMG/M metagenome (GOLD analysis project Ga0123342, IMG submission 89960) | Root nodule microbial communities of legume samples collected from Mexico - Turtle bean Mexico white nodule | ecosystem: Host-associated > Plants > Roots > Nodule | place: Mexico: Nepantla... | reverse complement strand
CTTTCTCTCTTCCATCCGTGGCTTCATTCAATTGGGCTTGAATATGCTTAGCCATTGACCTTGTGATAGGTCCTAGACGGTCTAGGTCTCCTCCTAGACGCTCCATGGGTAGCCTTTCCTCTTGACGTCCTAGACGCTCCATCCTTCTAGCTAGACGCTCATCATGGTCTAGACGCTCTTCATGGTCTAGTGTTGGGCTTTGGCTTTCATGGTTAGATGTGCTTGGCCCTCTTCCATCATTATCAACAGCTAATATGTAACACCCAAAATATTGTGTATTGAGTTACTTGTTAGTTGTTACGGGTTCTATGCTTTCAAAGACAATTCAAAAGAAAGGTGTAATGATATGTAGGTATTATATATGTATTTACTAAAAATCATTTGTAATTTATTTATTTACATTCCTATCTTACTCTCTATTACATATTTCATTCACCTCATCATTTCTTTTATTTATTTTTTGTTGCGCATGCTAAACGCTGCTACGATTTCACCAGTTTCATATCATATGGTAAACCTACAAAACCAACGAATCTGGTGTAAACAGATAGAAATCTAACACTAACTAGGAATATGACAAAGTAGTATATAAAGCGAGAAATGTGAACGGAAAGAGATAAAACCATTAAATAAGGCCAACTTTTAGTATTTCTGTTCACAAATAAGGATGTGCATTACAAAGGTGTTGTGCATTCAAAATAGATATTAATAATACATATAAATATAGTTTTTGGTGGATAAATCTGAAAGTCTTTCATTAGCAACTGAAAGTGAGTGTGGTTGTTATTAATGACCAACCCAACATCTAGCAAAAAAATAATATCGGTCATAGTAATTAAAAAAAATAATATTTAGCCACTGAAATAAATTTGGTCGCTATAGGACTTTAATTTAGCCACCAAAATAAATTTGGTCATTATAGGTCTTCAATTTAGCCACCGAATTAGTTACTACAATTTATTTTTTTAATTAATTATTTCAACCTATTAGCAATCGAAAATGGTGGTCGCTATCACCTTTTACTTTAGCGACCGATTTTACCATTAAAATTTGGTCGCTAATTTGGTTTCTCGAAATTTTGGTGATCAAATTTTCTGCGATTGAATAATGACCGAAATTTTGGTCGCAAAATTGCAACCAATTTATTTTTTGGTTGCTAATTACTTTGCAACTAGGGTTTTCGCTATCATCTTTATTTGGTGGCTATTTCGATTACAAATGTGTTTAGCGACCGAAATTAGTGCTTTTAGCGATCGATTTGAGTGGTCGCTAAAAGTGATTTTTTAGTAAATTAAAGATAACAAAAACAGTGAGCACTCAAATAGAAAACCTAAGAATAAAACTAGAATAGATTTTAAAAGAGAAATTCTAGAATGAATCCGACAATGAAACTTCCAAAATTTGTGAAAATTCATCTCGAAACATTTTGTGTATGAAACTTTCATGCGAGAATCTCAACACAATATTTGATCAAAATAAACAAATTTTATATCAAACGGATGTGTATTCTAAGAGAAATAAATCAAACACGGTAGTACTAGTATTAAGAGATTGAAACTGTTTTTTAGCACTGGCAGAGATGATTCAAAAATTTACTGAGGAAAAATTATAATGAATTTTTAATCCCAAACTTTTATCCCAACTCCACAATACATCAAGTAAGGTGTGGTAAAAATTTTAGGTTAAAAAGTCCAAGGAATAAGGTGCAGTAAATTTTAAGATTTGGTTTGGCTTCACTTGAGGAAGGATCGCTTCTCTACTCAAAGGAAGTCCAAACTTCTATCACGTATCAAAAGGATTAATGAAAATGCTTGAGTTAGATTTTCCTGATACATAGTTAGGAAGTAATTCTTTCAATGCTAGTGATCTGACTCCTTTCTCTACAAGTTTTCCAAATTCGTGGACGAATTTTCTCCCACCCGGAGAGCATGATGAGGACCTAGAAGAGGGTGCGCCCACTGACCAAGCCCAGCCTTCCAAGAGGATGACTTGAAGCATGACTCAAGACACAGGGCTAGGTCAGGATTTACTTCTAGCCAATGCTTCAACGCCTAGCCTTCCCCAGAGGATCACGAGGAGTAGAGCACAGGCCTTAGGAGCTGAGCATCAGCTAGTGTCTTTATTTTTAATCTCAATAGAATAGGTTTCCTTTAGCATAATATGGGGGGTGTGCTTATCACTTTAGCTTGAGCATAGCCTTTTAGGGTAGGAATTTGAACTATCTTATAGAAGAATAAGACTTAGGGTGCAACATTGAGTCAATGCCTAAGGCTACCCCTTTTTAGTGTTTCCCATCCTACCCTTGCTTCTTGTTTACCAATGCACCATCTCCTATAAATAGGGTGCCTTACTCCTTGTATTTTCATGTTGATTTTTTAATATAGAAGAAAACTCTACACAAATTGTGTGAGGCTTGGTTCTCTAGCTTTAGGTCTTATCTTGAATGAGTTGAGAGCTTTCAAGTGGCGGCCCCTCCTACACTCATCTTGTAGAAACCATACTCCAAGTGGCGTGTTCATTCTCAATTCCCACCATAAGCATTCTTTCTTTCATCCTTTCTACCATTCATATACACCACTTTCATTTGTGCTTCCTATATTTGTTTTTGCTTCATTTTCCAATTCGGTTTCCATCATGTTATTGTGTTTACTCTCATGTCTTTTAATTTCTGAACTATGCATCATTGTCACCTTATTATGTGATTTTCCTTTTTGCCTTCGGAAGTGAACCTTCACACTTACTTAACCACTTGGTTAAGTTCGGGTCCAGTGTGGATCTTCCATAGGTCTCACCATGTAATTGTTCAAAAATCTCAATCATAAGTAAATTGTCATCTCTAAAATGGAACAACCTAAAATCAACTCACATAATCCAAATAGTAAGATAGGCTAGAATAGGTTCCTTTAGCATAAAAGGGGGACATAGTTATCATTTTAGCTTGTGCCTAGCCCTTTAGGAAGGAAAGTTGACTTAGCTTCTAGAGGAAGAACCCTAAGGTGTGGCTTTGACCTAGTCAAACCCTAAAGGCAGCCCCTCACACATTTACCATCATATCCTTGCTCATCTTGTTAAGTACGTGTCCAATGGGGATCTTCCCTAGGTCTCACCTTATATTTGCAAAAATCCAAATCATAAAAAAAGTGTCACCCTTAAAATGGATAAATCTAAAATCAACTCACATCAGATACTCCTTCAACCTCTCTCCCTCCCTTTGCCTCACGCCAAAAAGGTCATACAACTTTGGAGGTTTAACCTTGTTGGCAGAGAACTGTTCTCTGAACAACCTGGTGAACTGGGAGAAAGAGGTAATGTGTCCGTCGGGGATCCCATTGAACCATTGAAGGTGCCCATTAACATCTTGCACCAAATGGCATTCGTTCCTCCTAAGATGGCTTTCAGGGTCCTCTACCTTCGTGAAAAAGGCCATCTTGGGTGGGATATAGCGAGGTGGCACAACCTCATCCATGATTGCCTGTGAGAATGGCTTGAGAGTGTCCCTTACTAGTAAGCTCAAAGCTCAAAGCTCAAACACAACTGTAGATGGGGTCAGGTTTTATCGTGCCCCACAATGGGCGCCAAATGTTATTGCCCGTTGACCTCGAGTTGACTGGATGGAGAGCTTCGCTTCTGATCAGTCTTCCCTGGCAAGTCTGGAACTTGACTTTGTTGGACAGAGGGGGCTCTACTTGTTGATTACACTCCAACAATCAAGTCAGTGAGAGCACTAGAGATATCAAATCAGTTTTAGACTTCAGAAACAACCTTGTTTTACCAGGGGTCTCAAGCCCCTTTTATAGATATCCTGTCAACAACTTTCTCTAACAAGAATGTAATCTCAACATAAGAGCATTTAATCATAACAAAAAAAACCACCTGCTAACGGGCACCACTTATCTTTAGGTGCTAACAGCAGGAAAACATTCTGTTTAACATGTGCACCATTATTTTCGGGTGCTCTTCTTTTATTCTCAACAATATTAATTAATATGTAACTAGCATGTATTAATTAATATATAACTAACTTGCATATTATCACAAGAGATAAAATATCTCTTTATCTTCAGAATAATATGATAACATATTTAAAAAATAATAATTATATCTTTCGTCTTCAAAATAATATGATAACAGATTTAAACAATAATAATTATATCTTTCATCTTCAAAATAATATGATAACAAATAAAATATCTCTTTATCTTTTATCTTAATTACCTTTTTCTGGCCTGACCAACATCTGGGTCGAGCTGACGACCCAGCTCTTGGGCCCAAACACCTAAGTTGTTGAATCAAGTGTGTTCAAGCTTTGAAGAATCCAAACCCTTTGAAGTTTGATGGAAGGCTGGATATGCTTGTTGTTGCTGAGGTGTTTTAGAATAGGATCTGGGGTAGATTATCTTTGTAAATCCACTCTTGATTGAATCCAAAGCTTAAGCATTCTTAAACCCTTTTATTGAAAGTGTTTTTCAAACTAAGTGAAAAACAACCTGTTGTTTTGTCGAAACAACTGATTGTTTTATACTTAGGTGTTTTTAGAAAGGTTGAAAACTGTTTTTGATGGTTGACTTGCTGCCAAACCAAAACAACCGATTGATTCGAGTATTCAACCAATTGTTTGTTTTGGGACCATAACAGAAAACTGTTTTGTGCTTTGACTGAGCATTAAATGATTTTATAACTGATTACGCTCCAGTTTTAAATGCTTTGGCCAGTCTTTGAAAGCAATAAAGAGTTTGTTCAGATTATGTAACAAACAAGAACTGAGTTTTAATCAAAGAAAAACAAATTTGAGTTTTTCACTGATTTTGCTTTTGAAGAGTTGAAGTTTGCTTTGAGATTGCTTTGACCAAGAGAGTGTGGAATAGGATTTTCATCTTGTATTGATTTCAGATCTTTCTGTAACAAGTGTAATCCTTTTGTACTTTGAAGAAACTCTGTGTGTGAAGCTTAGAAGTGTTGTGTGCTCTTGAGGTTGTCAAGATCAGCATTCTTAGTGGTGTTTGTGCTGAGCCAAATGAAGTGTGTGTCTTAAGGGGATCAAGGTCACTTCTTTGGTGGTGTTGTAAGAAATCTAGGGTTGATTGCTTAGTGGATTCCCCAATGGTTTCTGGGAAGACTGGATGTAGCTCTTGGTTTAAGAGTGAACCAGTATAAACCTATGTGTGCATTCTCTCTATCCCTTGAACTCTTTAATTTCAGTTTATATTTGTGAACTGGTATAAACAACCGATTGTTTCTGCGAAACAACCGATTGTTTTTCTGGTGCTGTGCTAAATTGATTGTGTTTTTGGCAAACTGAATTCTGAATCAAGTTTTCTCGAAGTAATTGCATTCTAGACTTAAAAGTTTGCGAAAACCCTCTTTAAACCATTCACCCCCCTCTAGTTTAAAGTCATACATTCTAACATAACTGACCTCCCCCAAATACCTGGACCGACGTCCCGAGCATTCCTGTCTAGTACAAGTACATAACACAATAATCCATCGCAGAGATAACTAGCACACAAGCACAAACACAAACAAGATACAAGCACTTCAAGGTAGAGAATATGAATACAAAAGATACAAGCAGTTCAAGGCAGAGAAAATGAATCCAAAGGAAATTACTATTCAAACAACGAAACTGAATCCAAAGGAAATAATAGTTCAGACAAAGAAGGCGAATAGAAAGAAAATCCCAGTTTAGACAATGCAATCGGTAAGGTGAATGAGTATTCGATAATAGAGATTAGTGGAAGGAAATACCTGGTGTGATAGCTGATTGGGAAGAAGAAATGTGAGGGAAGCTTTCTGGTGTATGAGAGGTTTGAGAGCGCAAGAGAGCTGAGGTATGAAAGTTACGTGAAGAGTAAGAAAAGAAATGGGTTTGTTTTAGTGTTTAAAGAGGGAAATGAAGCGGTAGTGCTTTCTGGTCGTTGATGCCATGCCACGTGTACACCCAAAATCTAGTATGGTGAGACATCTCTTCAGAAACGCTTCGATAACCGCACCTCACCTACCCGCTGGGGAAAACGTTGTGTCAGCCACCAAATGCTAGAAAACCTCTTCGCGTAATCAAGCTTGGTTCGAGCCTGGGGGCTTTTGTAGTGGACAAGAGTGCTTGGGACCTCGGTGAAAACATTTAGGTATGGTTAGCTCGGCTTTAGGCCCAAAAGAAGAGTCACGAGCTCGACACAGATACTGATGGTTAACTCGAGAAAAATAATTAAAGATAAAAGAAATATTTTATTTTGGTTATAATACATATATTAGTTAAGTATAAATAAAAGTTGTTGAGAATAATGTTGTTTCCACCCAAGAACAATGGTGCACATGTAAACAAAATATTTTCCTGTAGTTAGCACCTGAAGTTAAGAGGTGCACGTTATCAGGTAATTTTTCTGTTATGATTATATGCTCTCTGTTGATATTATATTCTCATTAGTAGAAGTTGTTAAAGGGATATCTATAAAAGGGGCTTGAGACCCCCGAGAAATGTATGTTGTTTCTGAATACTTAAGACTGAAACTGAATACTTATTTTGTATGCTCTCACTGACTTGATTGTCGGAGTGTGATCAACAGGTAGAGCCCCCTCCAGTGCACCAAGAGGAGACATACCAGAAATCGAGCTCTCCATCTAGTCCAACCAAGATCAAGTGACGAGAACATATATCATGAAAGTTGTTTAAAACTATCGAATAATCAGGATAATTATTTATATGTATTGATCTTTCATGTAGATTTGTTTCAAAAATAGCTAATATTTGATCAATAAGTTATTTTGGTCTATTATCTCTTAGTGTTGCGAGTACAAGAGTATCTACTCCTTGTATAAACAAGGATTTTATTGTTATTTGTATGGATCCTATATGAAGGCATTATAAGTTCTGATATTAATTGTCCTGAAATGAAAGTCATATATTCTTGACATCATCTTATATCTATTTCTTTTTTCATGATTTTAATTACATATTATCCTTTAAATATATCAATAATTTTGGTTATTTCTAATTTGGGATATAGCATAATATAAATTTACATTTTAGATTATAGAATGTAAAATACAAAATTTACATTTCAAATTATACAATCTTTACAAATTTTATATTCTGATTATATAATTTAGAATAAAAAATTTATAAATATTAACTTTTGAATTCTGTAATTTAGAAATTCTTCATATTACATATTTTAAAATAAAGAAAATAACAATAAAATATAAGAGTAATTTTTTAATTTTTAAAAGTATGGAGTGTAAGAAGAAAATATTCATGGGCATGAAAAATTTGGCATGAATGAATTAGGTTAAGAGTTTATAAGTTCAGACCGTTTCTTCCTGCACCTCCATAGGTTCTTCTGTCATCCTCATAGAGTAGTTTTCGGATTATGTAATTTGGACACGCATTTGAAAAGAGACTTCCAGATTATGTAATCTGGAAGCTAAAAACGACTTCCGGATTACATAATCCAAAAACTAATTATGCATATGAAAAAAGGTTTCCAGATTATGTAATCCAGAAGCTAATTACGAATTTGAAAAAAAATTTCCGAATTACGTAATCCAAAATAATACTGAGGGAATTTTTTAAAATATGAAAATTTATGGAGGTGGAAAAAGAATATATGGAGTGTATTAGGTTTAATTATGTTTTAATATATGATATTTAGGACATTTTAGTTTCGGTCCTTCAAATATAATTTTTTTAATTTTAGTATCCAAATAATATGGTATTAGTTTCTAAACAGAAAATTTAAGTGACTAAAAGATATTCAAATTTTAAATAATAGACCATAAATTTTCAACTTAAAATCTAATTCCTAAATTTAATAAAATTATTTTATTTTTTAAAAGTTAATATTTATTTATTTACTAATATCTTATTTTTAAATTTTGAAAAAAAAAATATTTTTAGGAGATAAAAACTAAAATTATTCCAAATTTCTTTGACTAAAAATATTATTAAATCATTGTATAATTTCTATAAAGAAAAAGGAGAGAAAAGGCAGTGAGAAGTGGAAACAATCATGGTATTTGTGGGACATGATAAAAGCAACGACAAAGTACTCTGAAAAAGCGTTTCCCACTATTCTCACCAACCCCATTAAGATGACTCCGTGTGTGAATGTTGTACAATCTCTCAAACAGCTTCGTTGCATATAAAATAGAAAACGCATTGAAGATAGTGCATCTGGGAAGAAACATCACCTTCCAATGCTTAAGCTCTTTGATTCGTCTCTAAGGCTCTGTGCGGTTCCTTTATCTGTGGCAACCATATGGGTTACTGTCACTAACCAGCAGGACAACAGCAGCTATGGAATGCTGAAATATTACAAATTCTCTGCTCTCAAGTAAGAACCACATTCACTCTCCACTTTCAAGCCACTGATTCTCATGAGTTCTTCCATTTGCAGATGAAAGCACTTAATTTTACAATTTTTTTTGACAGGTATATGGTTTTAGTCAGTGCCCTCTGTGCATGTTATGCTCTTGTTGCTGCTGCTTGCTCATGGTTCAGATACTACGCATCCAAAGCATGGATTTTCTTTCTCTCTGATCAGGTTTCATACTTTTGTTTTATACTCTTATAATTCCATTCATAAGTGAATTAAGGAAACAAGGGACCCCTCCTCAGAGCCTACTTCTCAGTTTCAGTTTGATTCTTAATTTAATCTCTCGACCTCATAATTCTTATGTAATTATACTTAAAAGTCATTTATTTTAGCTTTTATCAATACAATTTTTAACTCATTCAGCTTTAGACATCAATTTTTTAATCTATTATTTTTCCTACGATTTAGATAATGATAACAAAACCACTTTTTAGGAAAACCTAAAATTCTATTAGAAAAAGTAATACTGATTAAACTAGATCAAAATTCAGTTAAGAAGACTTTTAAAAAAAAGTAATTTTTTCTCACAAAATTCACTCTTATACAAATAATCAAGGAAAAAGTATTTTTTATTATCCAACATTTAATAATTAAATGAAATAAATAATTAAATTATTATTTATATGAACTAAAATACAAATCATTTTATAAACTAAAAAGCTATTAATATCTAAAATAATTTCTATTAATAATAAAAATTTACAAATTAGTAATTAATTCCCTTTTTCTTAAATATTGACACTTTTTTTTATGATGGTTAAAATTGATAGTATTCAAGCATTTCACCTTAAGGATATTAAGGTGAAAAAATATGATCATGAAATGGCTTGTGACTTCTTTCATTGTATTTCAGAAAGAAGCATGTGGTTCTTTAGGATTTCTATAATTTGTTTTTCTAAATTCTTATAGCTTTTAGGATATTTCGGCTTATCTATTAAGGTATCTACAATTGATCCTTCTCACAGATTGTGGCATATCTAACGATGACATCAGTTGGTGCAATAAGTGAGATCTATTACCTTGCTTACAATGGTGCAAAGGAAGATTCTTGGAGCGAAGCCTGCAGTTCCTATGGCAGGTTTTGCAGCAAAGTTAAGTTGGCTTTGATACTGCATGCCATCACATTTTGCTGCTTCTTTCTTTTAGCCGTCATTTCAGCTTTCAGAGCGTTTAGTGTCTTTGATCCTCCTTATGTTAATTCTCAAGAGGTGCAGGGAGATTAAATCATTAATTAGGATCATACTAAGATAGCAAATATTACAATGCATGCAAAAAAAAATGTGTACCACTATTTGCTTCTTTAACCTAAATATGAACACCATATTATATTTTGTATCCGTTTTGTTTGAAGTATTACTTACTGCGTTTATTCTAACCCAGAAAAGTTTTGGGGTTAAGAAAAAAAAATAACAGAGGATAGGCCTTACACATACGTACGTCGGTTTCACATACGCAAGTCTCTAAACCATTTTAATTTTCATTAAAAAAAATGTACGTATGATTAACTGTCATACATTTGTGTTGGTGTAATGTAGCGTCGTTTTCATCAACAAACCCAACAAAAATTCAAATAAAATTGATTTTTATGGATAGATCACTACATGTGAAACACGTAAAAAAGAAATATTAAAATTAATTTGTGTGTCAATTAGGATTGGAGCTTAATTTTTGTGTGTCATTTAAGATTGGAGCTTAATTTAAGCTGTGCGTCGGTCTAGACGACAATAAATTTAAAAAATTGTAATATGTTGTGTGGTCACTAGTCATGCATTTGTATATTAAAATATTTTATTTTTTAAAATTTTAAATTTATTTAATTTATAATAGTTTAATAAACATTTTAATTTTAAATTATTTATTGAATGTTCAATTTTATTGTATAGATTGATTTATTTTAAATTTAATTTTTTTTTAAATTGTAGTAAATATTTTAATTTTGAATATTTTGATATAAGTTAGTTAAATTAAATTTATTTAATTGATTAAGTGTTTGATTTTAAAATTATTTAAAAAAATTATCATAAAAAGTTTAGAAAGAATTGAAAAATTAGAAAAACAATAATTAACTAAAAAATACGTATTTAAATTTTGTAAATGTTATATAAAATATATATAAATTTAGAAATATAAATTTAACATGAAGTAATTAATTAATGTAAAATTTAATGGATATATTTAAAAATAAAGAGTCAATTTTATCATAAAATCTGAAAGTAAACTTAAGAAAAGAAAAAGTGAGATAAAACTCTTGACTGATAACTTAAATAAATTTGAAGCTCATATCTCTGTAATGGATGAAAGAACTTGTAATTTTCCTTTAATATCCATTGTGATCTAAAATATGTTACTTCTCATAAATGAAGCATAAAATCATCTTAAAGATTTATCTACAACATATAATACAAACATTAAGATTAGTGAGTGAGTAACTTATTCTTAATAGTTAGAACTACAATACCTAAAGTATCCCAAACTTAACCACATGTTCTATAAATACAAATTGAATATATAACAAAATTATTCTTTAATTATTGGACCTCTTTTCCATTTTCTTATGGAGGAAGATGTGACTAATCTAGAATATGAGTGTGTTTTTACAAGTCACCTCATACCATGCAATAATGAAATTTTTTGATTTAAATATAGTAATAGTAATAAAAGAAATAAACAAAAAGAAAACATGAATTCTTATACTTACTGAATATGATCTCCAAAAGAAATTGATGTTTTCCAACTTAAGCACATAATAATGTAGTAAGTTTTGAGTAACGAGATGGTACATTTGCAATATTCCATATAAGTGCATTAATACAGTTTCCCAATGCACTGAAGATCAGATTCCTATATATTTAACTTCTTTTACTGTATGTCATTGACCTCATATTAAGCAACGTAAATATTATACCATGTAAAACGATCCTCATTGCATGAATAATAGGTCTTTGACATAGTAATTTTATTAGACTTAATTCTTAATAAATGTAACATATATAACTCCATTTCGATTGGGTCCAATATAGAATGAACATAGAATCATGGAATGGACTTGATCATCAGATTTTGGATTATAATTTTATAACCCTAGCCCATTACCATTTTTGGTGGAGCATATGTACTTGTTTTTATTGCAGTTAGTAAGGTAAGAGTTGAACTAAAAACTAGATTGTAAAGGCTAAAACAGGATATCCCGAGCAATTCAATAATAGGGTTCATTAATATTATTGGTAGTAGATGTTATCACACATACAATTATACTTAATTTGATGGAATTGTTTGATCTGAAAGGGAACCTTTTTTTTTTCAATATCGCACCTTAAGAGTTATTTTTTGGTTTCATCAAGACATTAATAAACTGATTATTTTTAGATAATAGTATATAGAAGCAACACTTGTAAGGATAAATGATTTTCCAAACCAGAATTTAATTGAATTATGTATTTATTTTTGTTGTATAAATTAAATTAATTCCTTTTTTATAAATTAAATTAATTTTTTGTTGTATAAATTAAATTAATTTTTTGTTGTATAAATTAAATTAATTTTTTTTTGTATAAATTAAATTAATTTTTTGTTGTATAAATTAAATTAATTTTTTAAATTTGTATTTCATTTTATTAAGAATTAATTAAAATGTTTAAAATATTACAAAAATGGTGAATTAAATATGTATTAAATTAAATTTTTTTATATAAGTACGGGTTGACGTCGGCCATCCAACACATAATGTGCTTCCATCTATGTGTTGAACGTGACCGACATATACAACATGCTATTTAAATAGAAATTTCCTGCTCTGCCCTCAGTTTCCCTCTTTCCCCAAATTAAAAAACTTAATTTTTCCTCAGTCTTCGCATTTTGCTGCCCCCACCCTATGCCTCCGTCTCTCGCCGTCACTGCTCCATCATTCTTCACCGCTGGTGTGTTCTTTCTCCGATTGTCTTCTATTCTCTTCTCTTATTTTGTTTTTCATTTTGTTCTTCTTCTCCATTTTAGATGTAAGTTTTTTTAGTGTTCTTCATTTCAGCTCCAACCTTCACTGTCGCTATTCCATGAAGTCCAGCTCCACCTCCTGCTCCACCACGTTCAGCTCCAAGTGCCTTCACCGTTGCTGCTCCAACGTCATTCATCTGAGGTAAACTCTTAAAATTTCAGAGTTTTTGATTAATTGTTTTTGTGATTATTATTGTTTATGTGAATGTATGTGATTGTGCTTGAGTTTATCATAATGATTTTATTGTAAACTTAATTCTCTTTTGAAGTTAAAAAAATAAAAATAAAAACTATAATAGAACACTTTGAAAGCTTATGTGCGTGAAAGTAAGGAAGAAGAAAATTATTGTGTGTACAAAATTGATCTACAAACGTTCATTTTAATTTTACTAAAATTGATTTAATAGGATTTAGGGTTTCACTTTGATTAAAACTATTTTGATAGGATTTGAAGGTTAAAGTTTTCTTATAAAATAGAAATGAAGAGGAGATAAAAGGAAAGGTAATTAATAAAAGAAGGAAAGGTAATTAATAAAAGAAGTGATAATTTTGTTTGGAAAGAAACTTATTACTGTTTAAAAATGATTTGCGAAATTGCATTTTTAATTTTTTCATTGAGTATCTTGTAATAATTAACTACATTGTAGATTTAGAAGTTTTTTTATTTATTTTTCCTACAACTCCATACCTTCTTCTCTCACCTCCATAAATTTTTAAATTTCTAAAAATGCACCTCTATAATATTCCGGATTATGTAATCCGGAAGTCATTTTTCAAATTTATAATTAGCTTCCAAATTCTGTAATCTGTAAGCCTTTTTTCATATGCATGATTACTTTCCGGATTACATAATCTGGAAGTCTTATTTAGCTTCCGGATTATGTAATCCGGAAGTCTTTTTTCAAATGTATTTTGGATTACATAATCCAGAAATTAGTTTATGGGAGTGACACAAAAAGGATAAAAATGTATTTTCATGTTGTGTATGGAGGTGGGAGAAGAAGATATGGAGATGCAGGAAGAAACAGTCATAAACTAGAGGTTAGAGTAAAAGTGATTGGCAGCAGAATGGGCTCATGTTTTTCATTAATATGTTGCAAATAGTGAACTGGTGGGTGTAAATAGGGGCTGCATAGAGTAATAATAGTTTTGGGCAGCAGAATGGGCCCATGTTTTTCAAGAAAATGTTACAAATGAATAGGGACCGTGTTTTTCATAGCATAAAAGTAATGGAAGCATAGACTAAAAGTCATGGCCAGCATAATGGGCCCGTGTTTTTCATATTAATATGTTGGAAAATAAATAGGGGCTGCATAGAGTAAAAGTGAAGGGCAACAGAATGGGCCCATGGTTTTCATTATTATGTTGCAAGTAGTGAACTAGTGGGTGTAGAAAACAAATTGCCCAAGTTTCGAATAACTAAAATATTTTAAAAATTATGATAGATAAAAAATGAATTAAGGTACGTGTTAAATGAAATTACGATTTATGAATTACGATGTATAAATTAAGGTGTTTCTATGTCCACGTTAAATGAAATCACGATATATGCATTATGATGTATGAGTTACGATGTTTATACATATGCGTTAAATGAAATTACGATGTATGAATTATAATATTTATATGTGCGCGTTAACTAAAATTTAGATGTATGAATTATTGTATTATATTTAGCTCGAACATTATTGTATCATATTCGTCTAGGAATTACAAATACAAAATTCTTACCCTACCACGATTAATTAATTTTGATGTATGAATTATTGTATTATATTTATCTCGAACATTATTGTATCTTATTCGTCTAGGATTGACAAACACAAAATTCTTACACTAACACGATAATTAATTACATGAATTAATATGTTTTAATTATTTACATACTAAATTTAAACAATAAAGTTCACATGTGACATATGCAGTGCATTGGACATTGATATCCACTTGATTCATGTATTAGATCATTTGTAAGGTTTAAGTATACCATTAAGTGTGGATCATTTCATCATCAACATGCATAACAATGGATCGAGATTGGATGTATAAAATGCTTGATTATTCAAGAAGATTAAGACAACCCTTCATAGATGGCGTTCATGATTTTGTTTCCAAGGCAATAAATCCAGTTTCATCCATACCAGATGGAAGGGTAAGGTGTTCGTGTGTGAAATGTTGTTGTGAGAAAATTATGAAACCTTCTCATGTCAGGAGTCGTCTGCTTCAACATGGATTTCAACCCAACTACAGGGTATGAGTTTATCATGGAGAAGCAAGGACAAATGAGGTTAACTTAAACATTGCATCCACTAGTTATGATAACATCAGGTGTTATGATGACTTTGGGTCATTAGCCGAAATGGTGAACAATGCATACATGAAAGAAAGTGATATAAGAACTCGTTATGTCAATGCTATCGAGGATGTAGAAGTTAAAAGGGACTAATTGAACTTAAAAACTCTCCACTCATGGAGTGACATGTGGCATCTAAAATACTCTCCATTCATGAGTTGCCATGTGGTAGTCTTTGCACCTTAAAGCTCTCCATTCAAGATGTGACAAGTGGCATCAAAAAGAGGAGAAGGCAAGTAGGAGGCACCTCTTTGCTCCATGTGGTAGAAGACTAGTCACTTTAGGAAAAGGAAGGAAAAGGCTCCATATGAGTGTCCATGTGGCGCATATGTGGATGCCATTTAGACTTCCCTTAAAGCTCTTCTATTCTAATCTAAAAATTGGCTCAAATATAAGGCCCAAAAAGTCTAATACAGAATTTTAAAGATTGAATGAGAAGTTCCTAATTGTTTTATAAAAACTTACAAGGCTTCAGAAAGAGAATCTTCTATTTAACACTTATTTTCTTCTAAGCCTAACGATTTAGGTGGTTGGGATGGTCCTCCATCAGTCCTTCCATCTTCGAAAAGGATTTGTTCTCAGATCCTTATCTTTCAATACAGGGAAGCCACATAATTTAGGTGGTTGGGATGGTCCTCCATCATCTAGGGTCTTCCTTTATACCAACACTTAACATTAATAATTCTATTTTCTGCCTTTACTCCTATACAATTTTATCCTTCTATTGAAGTCTTTGGAGTTGATACATCAACTCCCTTTCATAATAAGAGGGTATATGAAGTCTCTTAAGGGCTTTTATAATTTCATTTTAATATTTAACTTCAACTAGAGGATCTCTCACTGAAGAAATCCACCAACACATTATTGATCCTTGAAAGTTAAGTGTAGCTAGGGACACTTTCCTTTCTTCATCAATATGGTGACTCTTAAAGATTTGCTCTAGCTTCATCTCCCAATCTAAAAGTTCTTCTACATTATCTCTAATGTAAAAGGGAGGAAGGTATACCCTTGGTTCTCAAAGGAAAGGTTCATATCTAGGCCTATAATGATCTCTTGGGTGTGGTGCATGATAGTCTTCATTATTATAAGGATTATACCACCCTTAATGTTGAGCTCAGGATTCATTACTTTTGTTACTAGACTTCTCTTCCTATGGTCCTGACCTATATTTTGATTTAAGGCCATTTGTGCAAACATATCCCTTAGATTATACCTTAGATCATTCCTCAAATCTTTCCTCAGATCTTCAATTTTTTTATTCATATTTTCCATCTTTTCTTATTTTTTTTCTACATTTTATTTTATACATCTCACCTCGTCTCTCCACCCAAACTCTTTCTCTAAATCCTTATTGCTACTTTGTACACTTGATGCATGCATATGATCATTGATAAGTGTCATAATTCAGTAATATTTCATACAAAAAGATAGACCCTTATGGATTTTAATTGATAAAATAGTTATAGTTCAATCCCTAATTTAGAAATTGGAACCTTTTTACATATTTTTGGATTATAAGATGAATCTGAATGATTTATTCCCAAATTTGTGTTAATTTCATGATTCTAGTGGAAAATAGAGATAAAAGGGATAAATAGGACAAGTTAAAGACAAGATATAAAGAAAAGGTTGAAACATTGAAAACTCGCCCAAGCATGATCACCCCATAGGAACTCGCCCAAGCATGATCACCCCATAGGAACTAGCCCAAGACTCGTCCAAGGCTCGCTTAAGCGAGTTCACTCCAGTGAAGTTGGATTTTTTCTCGTAAAACTCGCTTAAGAAAGTAATGTCTAGCTTAAGCGAGATGTCACTTAGTCCAAGCCTAATTAGGTTAAATAAAAGGCATGAAAGTAACCTAGACACCATTGGGAGAATAGAAAAAAGATAAAAAAAAAACCCTAGAGGAAGCAACCGTGAAGGAGAAACATCCTGAATCTTCCTTTCTTGCTTTCCATGTTTGTAATGGACAACATGAGTGGCTAATTCTTTCCTTTGGGATTGAGAGTAATTTGTTCAAACTCTTATGTGTTGAGGTGATATTTACTTATAATATTATGTTCTTGATTGATGATTGGTATTATCATTTTATTATTAAAGTTTGAATCTTTATTCATGATTTTGATCCTTAGATTTGAACGTACTTCTAAGCATCTTACCTAAATGATAATGCTTAACATATTTGAATGTTAGGAATAAATTTGAAATGTTAATTTCTTTATAACATTTGTTCGTAATGATAAGAGATTTTATAAATATGCGAGGAATCGATATTTAGGAAACATTCTTAATAAATTTGTATGAGAGGAATCTATATGAATTATTTTTATATCTGTATCAATGTTAATCAAGATTTATTCATTGAAAATACAAACAAGTGAGAAAGATGAACCCCCATCCCAATTTTCCCAATTGACTCATCCAAATCATTTAATTTACTTTTATTTAATTCATTAAAAATTCATGATACAAACAATCTCTCAAACAGATTTTGACACATATTTTCATATTTAGTGAATATTATACTCAAGATTTTAGAATTGTTCCTTGTGGGTTTGATATTCGTCCTTATGGACAATTTATTACTTATGACTCGGTACAATTGCCATAAAATAGTCATCAATCACTCATTTTGAATTAAAAATAATGGTTTTCACAAAAAATTGCATTCAACAATGACTGATAAAATTTTCACAAATAGGTTTTTAAAGTTGGAAGTTTTTATCAAGGTCAAATAGTCATGGTTTCTTTGAGTTCACTCCCAAAAAAGAGTGGCAAGTCAATTGGACCGCTTAAGTACCAATTTCTTTGTCAACCAAGGATTCCTCAAATACCTATTTTCCTCAAAAGAAACTTCAAAACAATTTTCCCTAAATGTGTGTTTGTCAGGTTTTCTAGAGACCAAAGAAAAGTCAACTACAAAGTTGAGAGAACAAGTTAAGTATCATGGAGACATATAAAATAAAAGAAAACAAGAAATTAAACAAATAGTATTGACATAAATTTCTTACTCAATTCAAGTTGTATTTAGAAAAGGCCTAACACACTTATTTATAGTGTTAAAGGCAACCAAAGTGCAATTTTTAACCCTAAAAACTCCTCACTCCCATGGTGACAAATATATTCCTTTCATTGGAGGAAATCCTATCAAATTAGAGGTTGACAAGTGGCTCTCCTTCACTGGTGGGAATCCTTTCCATTTGAGGGAATGACATGTGGACCTTCGTGCCTTCCTTGCCATTCCATGCTTTCTATTTGCACTCTAGACAATTATTTGTGAACCTTAGAGTTGCATTGGGTCCAAGGAGGCCTAATTGTAATTATAGCTAGAGTCTCTTTTCCTATTTACACCATACTCTAATTGGCCCAATCAACTAAAACCTACAATACTCTACACAAATTTTTGATGCTAGAGAAATTTATGGTGGCTAGATGGTCCTTTGTCTAATAAGAAGTAAAGAAAAGCAAGAAACTATAAAGAAAGTAAACTAGACGTGTCCTATGTCAATACAAGAAAAAATGGTTTTAACGGAGTTTATTTTTACATTACCAAGGGTTAAAATCTCCATTAAGTCAATTACCCAGAGTTGTTGTTTCCCCCGCTAAACCATCCATGGGGAATGTGTTCCCCATTTTTTTAAACCCCAGGAAAAGTCTTTAAAAACCCTTGTTAAATACCATGGGTTTAAGAACCTCTGTAAAAGGCCATGGATTTCAAAATCTACGTAAAATACCTTGGATTCTAAGACCTCCGTAAAGTACCACGGGTTTCAAAACCTTTGTAAAATACCATAGGTTTCAAAACCTTCGTAAAATATCATGGGTTTTAAAAACTCCGTAAATACAATGGGTTTTAGGACATCCGTAAAATACCATGGGTTTCAAAACCTCTGTAAAATATCATAGGTTTCAAAACCTCTGAAAAATATCATAGGTTTCAAAATCTCCATAAAATATCATAGGTTTCAAAACCTGCATAAAGTACCATAATTTCAAAATAAACATTTTTTACTTATTTATCATTTAAGCATTCATGTGTTTTTCCAACCACAACTGTTTACATCCATTTTGGAAGATTGAACTCTGAATTCTCCTACCACTTTATTTTCTATTTGTATTTTACAAAAATATCTTTTTTTCTAAATAATTAACATACCATTTTCAAGTAAAACTTTTATTACGAACAACTAACTATTGGGCGATTAGTGATTTCACTTAGCACGAGATGACACTTCCCCTATATCTATTTTTTTTATCAAATAACACACAAAGTATTAGCCACACAAAGTGAATCTTACCAACAATCAGAAGTAGAAAACAAATTAAAAATTGAGTGATTTAGATCATGTAAAGAAGTCTAAGGATAAAAAGAAGCTATATTTGGAAGTATTAGAAATCATTTTGTCGTTATTCACCTTGCATCACCTGCACATGTGTGGCACAATAAATGAGTTTGACTAAGAGATTACATTAAAATCACTAACATTTGTTCACAAATTTAATAAGACAAATCATTTTCACATTTGAAATTATCACATATTCTCCTCTTGATGTCCAAAAATTGTTCTGTTAGTTGGGATACTTTCTTTATCAGAAACCTACAATATAAAATCAGATAATCAATGTTACATACCAGATAATCAATGTTGAATATAATATGATATCAACAAAACTAATGGACACAAGATTGTGGAACAAAAAGTTAAATCATGATAATGAATCTAAAATCAAAATAACTAACTTTGTATCATGTTAATGCAGTTTGCATAGTTTTTTGTTTTTTTTTTAATTTGTCTAGTAAGCAAAGGTGATGGCAGAGGCCACAGCTCAGGACCAACCACTAGAGCTATGGAAAGGAGGATACAAAAAGATTGGGAATCTGCTACTGATGGCAGAGACACTCTTTTATACATGTTCAAAAATGCCATAACCTAGTGTATTTTCTAGAGTAGGATTTTAGTTTGCTTGCTTAAAAAGTAGAGTTGGAAATTTGCTTGTAGTTTTTTCTTTAAGTAAATTAGGGTTAGGGTTAGGCTTCTAAAACCTACCTAGAGTATAATTGGACTTACTTACAGCCCACATTAAACCCTAGACTGGTCATTAGACCTAATTAGGTCACATGGTGCATGCTTGATCATGTTGGCCTTGTGACTTCCTTTAGGTGCCTATTTTCAAACCAATTTGCATTGGAATTTCCCACCCTTTTTCCCTGTAAATGGCCGACCCTTAAACCTATAAATTGGAATGCTTGGCTCATTTATTAGTAGATCAAATATATGAGTGTTATCCTGCCAATTTGCAAGCATAAGAACTCCGTTGTCTAAACCTCTCTAGGATAGAAATCTTTGGTTTCCTCCTTCACCTCTCCAAGTGATATCTCCGAACACATCACTCTCCCTACTCTTCATGTAACTCCAAGGAATCCATAGCTCCAAAGGAGCCATCCTTGAAACTCTCCTTCCATTCAACTTCAGCCACGATCCTTCAAATTTCAAGAAAAACACAATTCGGATGACATGATGCTATTAGAAGGTTATAATTTGCACTTAATGAAAGTTAAAAAAATCTCTGTTATTTTGCTGAGGTTTTAGAATAAACCTTTGAAACTTAACAAAGGTTAAAAAAACTCCATTATTTTTCTAGGGTTTTAGAGTAAACCTTTACAACTTAACGAAGGTTAAAAAAACCTCCGTTATTTTGCTGAGATTTTAAATTAAACATTTGGAACTTAACGAATGTTAAAAAAGCCTTCATTCTTTTGTTGAGGTTTTAGAATAAACCTTTGAAACTTAATGAAGGATAAAAAACCCTCCGTTAACTAAATTCATTCCTGGGATTATATTAACCTCCGCTAAATAACCTCCGTTAAAACCATTTTTTCTTATAGTGTGTGAAAGTGCAAGTGACACTTTGAGCCCCTTGATACACTTTCACTTACAAATAACATCTATTAAGAATAAAATGTTTCAAAACCACACAAGTAGAGATCCTATGAAGCATGCATGGACCGTTCAACGAAGAACATGTATTTTAAACCGATTAAATCATAAAAATAATAAAACTAATCAGTAAAACCGAATCAAAATAATGTTAAGACATGTAAAATATCTCAAATAAAACACGAAAATAAAATATTGAGCACATATCTTAACTGTGAACCTATGATCTAGATACAAAATGATGCAATCCGAGATTGCATCCATGCTGATCTTTGTGTTTTTGTTGATTTTGAACGAATTGATGGAGGCACTTTCTAGATTTGATGGATGAAGAATTTTGTGTGAAGAAGGTGAATTTGGTGTATGAATGTTGAAGCTTAGAAGAGCTGAGGTCAACCTCTAAGAAGTTCCAAACTAAACTCTCACAAAGATGCTAACTAGGAGAGAGTTAGGAGACAAGTGACGTTGAATTTTGACAATATTTCATTAGTCTAACGCAAGTTGATTTACAAGGTGATTAACACCTCTATTTATACTACTAATTGTTGCCAAAATTCAGAAAATCCTTTCCACTCATAGGATGAAAAATGGCATTCTATAATTGGGGAAATTCCTCTCCATTCCTACCTTGACAAGGGGTGAGTTGGCATTGGTTTATAAGACTCTCCATTGAGGTGTTGCCATGTGTCATTCACGCCTTCCATACCTTGTCCAATTGGTTGGCCCAAAAGATATTTACACATATTTTCCCAAAAATAATTCAAATTTTTGCATTAAAAGAAAAAATGAGTATATCTAAGGCGCTTATAAAATTTACGAATTTGGAGAAAAACGTTCTTCTATGGTCAATAAAATTGATCATCTAATGTATGTACAAAAAAAATTGAATCATCTGATGAATGATACTATTTACTCAAACGAATATTTTTGGCTTTACTAATTGATTTTAATTATCCTTCAGTAAAACTCATGCCCAAAAGATCTTTTAGTTTTGAAAATCTTTCTTCTACAAGATGTTTTTTTGAAAACCTTTCTTCTACAAGATGTTTTTTTGAAGATATTTACAAGTTAGTCCCCAGTAGGAACAAATTGCTGATATACATTTTATATTTAGACATAATCTCTTATGAAGTGATGTTTAATTTTAAAATGTTTAGTCCTTGAATGTAAAATAGAGTTTTTGGACAAAGTATTGCACCATTGTTATCACTTAGAAGAGGGATGTGTGACTCATGAACATCGTAGTTCTAAAGTTAATTCTTGACTCACAACAATTGTGTGCAACAATTTGCTACTAACACATATTCAGAGTTTCTGCTATGGACAAAGCAATCATCTCTTGTTTCTTACTAGTGTATGAAACGATATTACCTCTGATGAAGTCACAACCTCCATTGGTGTTCTTTCATTCCACCTTATTTCCAGCATAGGCAGCATCGCAATAACCTTGCATGTTGTATTTTTCTTAAGCTCTATAGTAGAGGCCAAGATTAGAAGTTCTCTTGAGATAGTTGGATATTCTTTTCACATCCCTGAGGTGAACATCTTTTGGGTCAGCTTGAAATAAAAAACATAGACATACACTAAACATTATGCTAGGTCTTGATGTTGTAAGATAAAGTAGGGATCCAATCATCTTCCTATATTCAGTGATGTCTATTGGCTTAGATTCTTTCTTATGTCCAAGGGATGTTGTGGCATGCTTTTCATTGATCATGGACATAACATCGTATAATCAGAACTTATACAACAATTCATTGACATACTTGGTTTGATGTACAAGGATTTTATCGTCTGACTGCTTGATTTGATGTTCTAAGAAGAAATTTAGTTCTCCTATCATTCTCATTCCAAATTCTCTTTGCATAAAATTAACAAATTGCTTGCACAACAAATTAGTTGCTTTAGTCCATATAAATCTTTGTTGAGTTTGAAGACATGCTATGGTAAGGCATTGTCTATAAAGCCTAGGGGTCGTTCAGCATAGACTTCTTCCTTGATGAATCCATTTAGGAAGGCGTTTTTAACATCCATTTAGTACAATTTTATCTTATTGAAGGCAACAAAATATAATAGAATTTGAATACCGTGTAATCGAGCTACGAGAGCATAAGTTTTAGTATAATCTATACCTTTTTTCTATGAATAGCCTTTAGCCACAAGTCTAGCTTTCTTTCTCACAACTCTTCCTTGTTCATTCAACTTGTTTATGAACATCCACTTAGCTCCAATGATTGATTTCCCAGTGCGGGTTCAATGAGAATTTAGGCATTTTTCTTTTAAAAATGTTCTAGCTCTTCCTTCATTGATCTTATCCACTATTCATCTTCCAAAGCTTCATTAACAATCTTAGGCTCAAGCTATGAGATCATAGAGAATTCATTCTTTGATTTGGATCTTATTGGTACACCTCTACTTTGACCACCAATGATAGCGTCTACATGGTGGTTCTTTATAAGCGTTGAGTACCTCCATGTTGATCTCTTCTATTGAATCATCTGTAGAAACATTTGATTTTTCTTTTGGATCATCAAGAGGTTCTGTGAGATTGTCTTGCCTTTTATCTTTATCGTCTGGTAGGTTTTCCTTTAATTTCTGCAAGTTAAAACCAAAGGAGTTTTCTTGATTTGATAATTTCTTATTAGGCATATAGTCATTAAATCTCACATGATTAACCTCTTCTACCACTTCAGTTCTAGATTTGTATACTCTATATAATCTTTAGACACACTTCATAAGGACTCTTATTTGCCATGGTTTTATGTAAATACGATTTTGTAAATTACAAGTTGTGTTAATTGTTAGAATTGAGGGCCTTAAACAAAGGGGGGGGGGGGGTGAATTGTTTATAAATGATTTTCACAAACTTTGAAGGTATAATAAAAGTCAAAGAAGAATCACAGCCAAAGGAATGAAAGAAAACAAGTTATAAAACAACTTTAGTTGAATCCAGAAATTCAACTGGTTGTTTATGCGATTCAACCGGTTGTTTTTATTAGCAGAGTATAAAAACAACTAAAAATAGATATACAAGAGTTAAGGGAGAGAAAGAATCACACAAGAAGTTTTATACTGGTTCACTCTTATACCAAGAGCTACATCCAGTTCCCAGAAACCTCTTGGTATCCACTAAGTGATCAAAAACCAGATTACAAACACAAAACCACCAAAGAAGTGATCTTGATCCCCTCAAGAACACACACTTCCTTTGGCACACCACAATCACAATTGTATAAATCCACTCTTGATTGAATCCAAAGCTTAAGTATTCTCAAACCTTTTTAATTGAAAGTGTTTTTCAAACTAAGTGAAAAACAACCTGTTGTTTTGTCGAAACAACCGATTGTTTTATACTT
>Ga0123342_1003744_pt1 | contig 24012 bp, 10 predicted proteins | sample Turbeawhitnodule_FD_89960 | JGI IMG/M metagenome (GOLD analysis project Ga0123342, IMG submission 89960) | Root nodule microbial communities of legume samples collected from Mexico - Turtle bean Mexico white nodule | ecosystem: Host-associated > Plants > Roots > Nodule | place: Mexico: Nepantla... | reverse complement strand
ATATATATATATATATATATATATATATATATATATATATATGAATGTAAAACTTGAGTTTTATCGTCTAGCTGGTTTGAGACTGAGGAGCTGTATACTTCTTACGATAATACACCGGTATATATGATCGGATTATGGAAAAATGCTCCGAATAAAGTCAGTTTTGTATTGTTATTTAGTGTAGATGGTCAGAAATGGATACTTAAGAAATTCAATTATTACCTGATCAATTGTTTTCAAAATTTATGAAATCTCTCTATTTGATCGGAATGCTTAAATATTGGTTCCCGGTTAGTTAGGAAAAATATCTAGCTAGTAAAATGGTAACTTGATTATGTAATTATAAGATTAGCGGAGGAGCTTTTTATATAAATAAGCTATGAATTATTAAAACAACATACACTCGAATGCTTTTAGTTTAGTCCCAAGATATTAGAATAGAACATTATTAAATCAGCGTTATAAGTTATAACACATTTGAAATCTGAGCATTTGGGATGAGACTTCCATGCTTTAGAGATAGAGAGAAGAAAATGAGTGTGTAGAAACTGTCGTCATAATGTGTTGTAAGAGTACCAGTATTGATTTTTATAATCAGTTGTCAGAGAAATTTGACATCTAAAAATATAATTTCTGTTGGCAGGGTGGATTTGATATGATCTGCAGTGGGAGGGACAAGATTGAAACTCCAGAGCAGGTAGTTTTATGTTGCTACATGTTTAGTTTTCAATCAATTCATCACAGTACTTACATATCTTCTTTTAAGTCTAAAGAGTAATTCAGTTTACTTACATCACATGATACAGTTTAAACAAGCCGAAGAAACAGCTAAGAAGCTAGACTTGGATGGGCTCGTTGTTATTGGTGGTGATGACTCAAACACCAACGCATGCCTCCTTGCTGAGAACTTCAGGTATGTCTTGGCTGGTATAAATTATAATGTTTCCTTGGATGTTTTTATATAGAATAATGATTTCTCGTTGGTTTTTTATTTACATTTCAAGGTCCTTGTCCTTTAATCAGTATATTTTATTACATAGTTTAGTTGATGATAATAGTATATACATTCGAAGAAGACATTTAAATTATGAATGTGTACAATGTTTCCGATTGTTCAATGCTTTAACATGGATCCATGCAGGAGCAAAAATTTGAAAACACATGTAATTGGATGCCCTAAAACCATTGATGGTGATTTGAAATGCAAAGAAGTTCCCACAAGTTTTGGGTTTGACACTGCTTGCAAGGTGAATGATGATATGCACTCTATAATTTATAATCTTATATGTTTTTGGTCTGTACTCTACATATTTAAATAATACTACAAATGTGTATTTGTCTTAGGCCTTCTTCTGGAGGTGGATTTTCTACTTCCATTTTTTTTTTATGATTTCAACTTCCGACAGTATTATGATATTTACAAACTTCTTGAGGTTGACATTATCTTTAATCTGTGTGTTCTCTAACGTACCTTATTTATGGGTATCCAATAGCGGCCGGATAGCGGTAAATGAGCCCAAGAACTCTCAATAGGATAAACTTCTAAATGACTCTGATGAACTAGTCTTATCTATCTAGTCAACGTGGAATCTTCAATATTTCTATACTTGAAATACTTTTAAATATTAATTTAGTAATGCAAATTTCCTAATTGATGAGTGTTATATAATATAGTGATATCCTTTTATGTATATGGCACATGATTACATGACCTGACTATTTTCCTATTTTTATGTTAATGTAATGCAGATATATTCTGAAATGATTGGAAATGTTATGATAGATGCCCGATCAACTGGAAAATATTACCATTGTAAGTAGAAAATTGAGAAACTCTTTAGATCTATATAGCAACTGAATACTGAAGCCTTTGAAAGTTGTAGATACTATTCTCTACTGTTTTGATCGCTTCTCTTTTCCTACAAAATATATGGACTGCTTCACTTTTTAAACATTTTGCACTTTGAAACTGTGCTATATAATCTGTTCTTATTGTATCATGTGAAGACCTGAATTCATAATTTGAATTCTCGTTTTAGATTGATACGGCTAAAAAGATATCTAACTCGTTTCGCAATGTCTAAATGTATCTAAATGAAACACATGCTATCTCCTTTTATAAGAAATTAATCATAACATTTGTCATTCTCTTCACCACTTTTATTAAGCATAGGCCAAAACATTGACATGAAAGATGATTATATCTATTCTTTTTGCCACCACTTTGTTTATATGGTATCCCACATTTTACCCGAGTGAGAAATGTCTAGTTCATTCACTCATTCATTATTCTTGTATATAACGATTGCTGATTTTTGTGGTTCTGACTTGTTATTCGCTTAAATGGTTAAATTATATGAAAACGTTTTTGTGCTGTTGAAGGGTTTAAATAATTTCGTGAAATTTTTATTGAATCATTGACAATTACAGGAATATCATCAAAGCCTTCATAATCAGATTTGATAAAAAGAAAGTTCTATACTTTGTTGAGATTCTTTGTTTAATACCTAAGTAAAATGTGATGTTCCTTTAGAAGTTGATGCTTCAATTTATATGGCATATAACAGGCATCATACTTTCACCAGCCAACAACTCTCTCCCTTTATATCTATCGATCATAAATGTGTGTGATTTCATTATTGAATAGATTTCATACAATAAAACATGTTATTATCTGTCTGCAGTTGTGCGGCTTATGGGGCGTGCGGCTTCACACATTACGCTGGAATGTGCTTTACAAACTCATCCAAACATTACAATTATTGGAGAAGAGGTTCGTCATATATTTGATCATTTTATCTATTGTTCATACATGCTAGGGGTTGATGAAATCAATATTGAAAAGGCTTCCATGTTAATCTTATGGTTAGAGTTTGCTAATGGGAAATCAGCCCTTTATTGGTTAACCCATAAGTACACATTTCAGGTTGCTGCAAAGAAGCTGACGTTGAAAAATGTCACAGACTATATTGTTGATGTTGTTTGTAAAAGAGCTGAGATTAGTTACAACTATGGTGTCATTCTTATCCCTGAAGGTCTAATTGATTTCATACCTGAGGTATCTATTGCTTTTCACAAAAGAGAAAAAATACCTAGGTTTCTCTGTGTATTTGAGATTATGTATCAGTGTTGATCATGTACAATCAGTATGAAACACACTTCTGATGATACCTATTTGTTCTTCATATTCTGCTGTTGGCAGGTCCAGCATCTTATTGGAGAACTAAATGAAATTCTTGCCCATGATATTGTGGATGAGGGTGGATTATGGAAGAAGAAACTCAGTGATCAATCGTTGAAGCTTTTTGATTTTTTACCTCAAGCAATTCAAGAACAATTGATGCTTGAAAGAGATCCACATGGAAATGTTCAGGTGCCTAATGTTCTGGTGCAATCTTGCTGTGTTTGTTTGTCTCCTCTATGGAATTTGAATCAGCATCAATGTTAATCTTTCTTATATTCCCATATAGGTTGCCAAGATAGAAACAGAGAAAATGCTTATTCAAATGGTTGAGACTGAGTTGGAGAAGAGAAGAGAAGAAGGCAAATACAAAGGCCAATTTAGAGGGCAATCCCACTTTTTCGGGTATTTTATCTAATTTTTGAATTATTCTTGTAAGTAGTAAACTTTAATATATATTGATGTAAACTAAAAACGTTTCCAGGTACGTGTTGTTATTCCCCTTTACTTGGATTAAAATTTATTTTGGTCATATGTATGTTATGCGTGATCTTTTCAATGACACTATATGTAAGAGTTCGTGGTTACCGGTTCAAATTTAAAATATGCAGTTACGAAGGGAGATGTGGCTTGCCTACTAATTTTGACGCTACTTATTGCTATGCTCTGGGTTATGGCGCTGGAGCCCTCCTCCATAGTGGGAAGACTGGACTTATATCATCAGTTTGTGCTTCTTTACATGCCTTATCTTTTGATACCTACTTATCTATCTTAGACTAATTGGTGTTGATAATTGATTGTCCTTTGAAATTGTGCTGGTTTTGTAATATTGAAGTCACCAACTTAGTTCTTTAACTTGCTTCGACATTTTGATCAGGTTGGGAATTTAAGTGCTCCAGTAGAAGAATGGACTGTTGGTGGAACTGCACTCACCTTACTGATGGACGTGGAGAGGAGACATGGTGTGCATTTTTATCTGTGACCTTTTGCTATACCCTGATTTAGTTTTCGTGCAATATTCTGTTGTGCTGCTGCTGTAATTTGATAGGCCAAAATCTGACTAATGCAGTTATAGTTCTTTATTAAGAAGTTATTAGACAGTTATTTTTATATTAATATAGGATTGTAGAAATATAGCACCAGGGCAAAAAATCCAAATTACAAAATCCAATCCATAATTATCCATATTCATATTAGTTTTAATCCATTTAAATGGATTCATTTCAAATCCAAATCCATATTTTTGGATTTTAAATCCAATCCATTTAAATGGATATGGATTAGATATAAATTGGATACATTTTTAGATTATCCAAATTGTATTTTGGGATGGATTTTAACTTGCCCGATCCAAGTTAAGCCAAGATGATCCAGCCGATGTCGAGTCGAGCGGGCTCAGGCCGTTGGCGAGCTGAGCATTTCCGAGTCGATGTCGAGTCGAGCTGGCCCGAGCCGAGCAAGCCCGGGCTGATGTCGAGCCCCGACCCCCCGCTGATGTCGACTCGAACGGGTCAGGCCAATGTCTAGCTGAGCAAGCCCGGGTCGATGTCGAGTCGAACGGGCCCAGGCTGGTGTTAAGTCAATTGGGCCCGGGCCAATGTCGAGTCTCTCGGGCCCGGGTCGATATCGATCCGAACGGGCCCAGGCCAATGTCGACCTGAGTAAGCCCTGGTTGATGTCGAGAAGAACAGGCCCGAGTCAATGTCGAGTCTCCCGAGCCCGGGCCGATGTTGAGTCGATTGGACTTGGGCCAATGTCGAGTCGACTGGGCTTGAGCCAATGTTGAGTCTCTTGGGCTCGGTCCGATGTCAAGTCGAACGGGCCCAGGTCGATGTCAAGTAGATTGTGCTCTGGCTAGGCCCGAACTGATGTCGAGTCTCCCGGGTCTGGGCCAATGTCGAGCCAAACCAGCCCGAGCCAATGTCGAGTCTTCTGAGCCCGGGTCAATGTCCAGTCGATTGGGCTTGGGCCAATGTCAAGCCGAACGGACCCGAGTCGATAACGTGTGTAGCGAGTCGATGTCAAGTCTCCCTGGCCTGGGCCCGAACTGATGTCGAGTCTCCCTGGCCTAGGCCAATGTCCAGTCTCCCGGGCCCAATGTCGAGGCGAGCCGAGCCGGCCCGATCCAATGCTGAGTCTCCCGAGCCCGGGTCGATGTCGAGCCGAACGGGCTGATGTCGAGTCGAACGTGCCCGCGCCGATGTCAAGTAGAGCAGGCCCAACCCAATGTCGAGACGTCCAGGCCCGAATCGATGTCAAGTCGTTCAGGCTCGAGCCAATGTCGAGTGAAGCGGGCCCAGGTCGATGTTGAGTCGAGCTGGCCCAGGCCGATGTCGAGTCGTCTGGGCTCAGACCCATGTTAAATGGTCCAGGTCCGGACCGATGTCGAGTCGATTGGTCCCGGACTGATGTCAAGCTGAGTGGACTCGGACCGATGTCGAGTCGAACGAGCTCAGGCTGATGTTGAATCATCCAGGCACGGGCCATTATCGAGTCGTCTGGGCCCGGGCCGATGTTGAGTGGTGGCTAGTATATACTTGTAAAAGGGAATTACGTTGTCGGTTGCTATTCCCCATGTTTTGAAAGCAGTGGACTTTTGTTAAACCTTATGATTTTACTCAAATGTGGCCTAAAAATCAGATTATTTCTATATTTATTCATAATTCGGTGTATTTTTTCTTGAGTTCAAAATAGTTAAATCAAAGTGTGCTTTAGTTCGAAGTATTCTTCCCCTGCATATTTTTGACTCATATTGCCAAGGTTATATAAATCATAAAAGTTTGTATACACTGCATTTATGTGACTGCTTTGTTCAACTGTTTACGAATGTGTAATTTTCTTTGCAGGTAAATTCAAGCCTGTGATCAAGAAGGCAATGGTGGAGCTTGAAGGTATATTTATATTCATAAAAACATTCTTTGTTGGGCTCAATAGTCCACAAACGTGGTATGCGAACTACATTTTTACCCATGTTGAGCCAGAAAAATTAAATGAAAGGGAGGGTGAAATATTTTATTTCATATGTTCAAATGTGGTCCAAAAGACATTATGAAAAACAGTATGGAATATTAAATACTATAACGCTTGCAGCTTTAAGCTTCTGATATTTCTTGTTGGATCACTCAGGAGCACCCTTCAAAATGTTTGCCTCCTTGCGGGATGAATGGGCCTTGAAGAATTGCTACGTCAGCCCAGGTATGCTATATGTGACTAATGTTTCGCCTATTGTTTCTGCTAGCTTCACCCAGTCTTGTTTTTTTGCTTTGTGAATATTGGTATTCAAGTTGACTAGAAAAATGTTATCGGTTTAAATCAACTTTTTTTGCTTCTCTGCAACATAATTAGTTTAATGCTCATGATAATGATGATTTTCCTTGTAGGTCCAATTCAATTCTCTGGCCCAGGATCTGATGCAACTAATCACACTCTACTCTTGGAGCTTGAATCACAAGCTTAGACATAATATGAGGTCCTTGTTTTGACGTTGGCAATTTATATTGTTTTTTTGGGTTCTTTTAATAAAATATTTTGAGACTAGCTAGGGTTTGAGTTTACTTTTGAAACTCACCACCTAATGAATGGTTCGTGTTAGTTGATGAGCTTTGATTGTTCATCTCTCAAGTTGCTTTCAACATGGGCAATTTATTTTCACAACCATCCTGACCTTGCCTGATTTTGGTCATTAAGTTAATAATAATAATAATAACAAAAGAAATCTTATCTAATTGGATGCACTTATTCTAGTAAAACTAAATTCTCAAAAATACTACTTATTATGAAATCTTAAATGTTCTTTACCTAATCTGTTATTCTAGTGTTTTTAGTAGTCTTTGCATGTGTTCATCAACATCCCTTGTCATTTCACTTTGTTTTTTTATTGTGTCCATACCTCAGTTATATATTCTCATTTTTTCTTACTGTTTTGTAAAATTTTAATATAGTATAATCAAGTTCAGTCCGACAATTGCAAATAATTTGACATTTTTGGCATTTTAATTAATCGTTCATCATGCATATTATTTTACATTCTTATTGTATATTTTTTTAACATTTTGTAACATTTTCTATTAAAGGGGAAATTCTTTTTTCAAAGTCTATTTCCAAAATTCAAGTTTAGAACTATTTTTTTCTCTTTAGTAAAACTACGTGTTTTGCAAGAATAGTACACGAGCAAGAAGCATTCAATAAATAAACCAAACTGTTACTGAAACTACCTTTGAAAATATCTTCGGTTGTCTAGTCCATTGTCGGTTCAGTTAAGTGAGTGGTAACATGATATTATGTTTAACCTTAAACTTTCCACTTTTTAGAAAAGTCAAGAAGGAATCATTTTCATTATTGAATCTCACAAATATATTGTTTAGATAAAATAATTTAAATTTTTTGTTTAAAAGGAATATTTCAATTTCTATTAAATACAGAAATTATGACTGAATAATATTAGTAACCATCAATTCAAAAACTGTCTCTACAGGTATATATAAAAAAAATTAAATATGTTTGGCATCAATATTCAACTGAAATAATATTAATCTTAACAATATCAACTAAAAAAATAAACTTTAATAAAAAAAATTAAAGTTACCTTGGATGGTAAAATAGTTTTATTAACGTCAATTAAAAAAAACTGATTAGTATGGACCAAAAACAATCATAAGTCGAAAAAACCTTATTCACATTAGTTGGAAAAAAAATAATCCTAAGCTTCCTTGTTATTCATATTGATTGAAAATCAATCTCCTATTATCGAATTCTAACCATTAACAATAAAATAGTTTAATTTGGTAAATAAAGTGAACCTGGGTTTAGTTAGATAATTTTTAAATATAATATTTAAGAAAAAAACTCGAATATATGTGCTTTGATATTATGGTATTTTTTCTTAATATATCCTGTGTGCTATATATGTTTTTATTCCTGTTACGATCGTCACCCAAACAGATGATGATGATGATGATGCACGTAATATGTTCAAGACAATTACAGTGATTAACTTAATTGTTGCATTCTACACATTATAGATATATCAAATTTTATCTTCTATTATACAATTTTATAAATCCAATTGTTTGAATATATATATTATTTAAGGTAAGTTATCTTGTGAAATTTTACATATAAGTTTTTATCATAAAAAAAATATTTCACTTACAGATAAAACAGTAAACATGGATATTTTTTCCTATTATATTACTAAGTATATACAGGGAAGTGAAAACAACAAAAGAGAAGTATAAATTATGAAAAGATAACTAATATGAAAGATCGGAGATACATTAAGAAACTGCATAATATTTTAATAAATATTATAAAATTGACAAGTTTAATGAATATGTATGGTGGATCTAAAAGATTTTACAGTGTCAATTACAAAACTGTTTTTGTTTGAGTTCGATTTGTAATTAGACGATAATGTAAACAAATATATACTATCAATGCATACACTTGTTATTTAATAATACTTTCTTGGTTCTATAACACGTATATTGTTAAAAGAAATCTGAACTTCTAAATAATAAGGTTTTTTATAATATTTGTCTTTTAATGTAATATTATTATTATTATTATTATTATTATTATTATTATTTTCATTTATATTCACAAGAATATGTTCTAGAATATTGTTGTACCGCGTTAATTTTTATCAGAAAAAAATACTAATAGCAGGGTTAACTTTGCAAAAATGTTATATCATTCCATCAATTTACTACCTTTTCTTTGTCTGTATAAAACAAAACAGTGTAATTTAATGTCATCTTAAAAAAAAAAAAAGTAAGTGCATTTTTTTAAAACATCCTTTACGGAGGTTCGATAAGGGTCCAATAGCGGGTGACATAGGCGTAACAAACACTTGTTATGATAGATCTTAAATGATTATAATACCATATTAGAAAATGAACCTTAAACTTAACTCAACCTTATAAAACCAACTCATGGGATAAGGTTTGCACTCACTTATATACAATGGGATGTGAGATCTACGGCATTAACCATATTCATGTTAAGTGTATAATAAGGTGGGTAGAAGAAAATCCGTTTCTGAAATAAAATGAAAAAAAGTATTTTTAGGTTACTTAATTTTGTTCAAGTTAGATATCATTATTTTGTAGGGTTTAAAGTAAGACTCGAATTTGAGAGTAATTAAGGTAAAAATTAACCATTTTACATGCAAACATAGGTACCTCAGGGAAAAATCGCAAAAAAATCTTGATAAAATAAAAGTCATGTCTTCTGATTTTCATAATGCAGGGTTCATCAGAAGTTGTGTCTGCCATAAAATTCTGAACTAAAATATTCTACATTGATGAGTGGAGATGAGAACAAGTGGCATGGTATAGAAGGTTACATGAAAGATATGAAGATGGGAATCATAAGATTCAACGAATTATGATGGGATTATGAAAGATTGGTTTCTACTTTTTGGGGTGACTACACAGACACAGACCCAGCAGAGATAGTAAGACGTTGACGATCAAACGTGGTGGGCTTGGAGTTGGGTCAAGGGGAAGGGTTCTTTTGTTGCTGGCTGTGTCTGTGACAAATCAATTGACACTTTATGATTTTGGTTCCTAGTCAAATATTTAAATGCACATAAAAAAACCATCTCTCGCTATCCCTTCATCACACACATTCATCCATGCAGATACAGCCAGAGAAAATGCTGATTCAGCACCACCACTAATTGTTAAGCATGTATTAAGTTAAACAACTTGAAAGTTTTTTGACTCATAAATGTGTAGTGGACTTGTTGAACCGAGCACATGACTTATTTTATGTCTCACCAACATGGGGTTGGGTTGGGTCCATGACACTAAGCTTCTGGGGGGGTATGGTGTGTGACTACATGTCCTATGTCATCACTAATTGAGGTGATTTGGAAGGTAATAAGATAAGCACAAGCATTCAATTCTTCTTGATGCTTTCTGCTTCACTTGTTATCTTTAGCACTGAATTGGTATCTTTATCAGTGATGTGTTGCTCCATTGACTGAGTAAGTTACTCTTGGTTTGAATGTGTGAAACTGAAAATTACACAGCATGCCATGGTTTATCTTTTGGTCTTGATGGGTGCCTCTGTGTGCAAACCTTGTTCTTTCACATGCCATGCTTATTTATATGTGCTTTTTGGACTGTTCCACTTACCATGTTATGGAACATCACCTGACAACTTTGATGTGTAATCGATCTCTACCTCCTCCTCTGGAGAACTTTTGATGTTCCTGTCATGGCTCAAGTTTTGCAAGATTGTGCATAAAAACCAAATTTCAAAGTAAATGAGAAAGGATGGATCCATGCAAGTTTACTGTGTTTTTGTTTTGAAATTTGGTGGTTCTTGATTTGTTTGTATTGATGCTTTTTTGTTGTGGACTGATTATGTATCTTGGAATTGTGGCAGTCTCAAGTCATTTGACATTTTGAATTATTGGTTCATTTCTACACGCAATTCCCAAATACATGTTTTGATGATGGTCTTCACAAGTCCAAAACAGAGGTAACAAGACAACCTAAATCAAATCCAATTATATCAACAAACTGCCAAAACCTATCAAGTAAACTAACTTAATTACTCTAAAAAATTCGTTCTTGCCAAAGCATATCCTCAATAATTGCTTAAGTTAATGTTGGTGAAGAAATTATGACCGCATACATAAAAAATATTAAAAAGAAAGTTTCAGATAAAATAAGAGTGGCATATTTTTTTTTTTTTAATCTTTGTTAGATCTTTATATTTATTTTTGTAATTCAAGATTTATCACATGTATATTAGAGAAATTTTCTTTTAGAGTAAATTTGACAGAGATAACTCTGATACCATATTACGATGAACTTTAAGTCTAACTCAACTTCATAAAACCGGTTCATGCGATGAGGTTTGCACTCACTTATATACAATGAAATGTCTTCATCTCTAGTCGATGCAGGATCTCCAACAAGACTTCTGACAATAAAGTTGATTGAACCTCAGTAAATTTATTGGTGGATGGTAGGAAACACATGAACATAATACAATGTTCTTATAAAATAAACAACACATGTTAGAGATCACACATTAACTAGAGATTATAACATTTCATATAAGTTAAACTCTTAGCAAGTTGATTGAACCTCATAGCAAGTTTATTGGTGGATGGTAGGAAACACATGAACGAAATACAATGATCTTATAAAATAAACAACACATGTTAGAGATCACACATTGACTATAAATTATAACATTTTATAGTATATAAATGAGTACAAATCTTATTTTATGAGTCAATTTTATAAGGTATTAAAATTAAGCTATGAACCATCTTTTTTGTTTCTCCGTCTTAATCTTTACTCTTTCACCATGATAAGTCAAATCTTATATCAATTTACTAATTCCTCCAATCCATACTATATTAGTTTTTGTTTAAATAATCATGTAGTAGATACATGTTTAATGTATCTATTTTTTTTTTAATCAGCAATAAATTTAATGTATCTAAATAAATTATTATTTTATGATAATATAATATTTTATTTCAAATTAATTATTTTTAGTGTTAGGTATCAAACAAACTTTTTATTTTAAAATGAATCAACGTCAGGCAATGTGTTGTATATGTACATATGCATGCTTCTAAACTAAAAAAGGAAACTATTTCATGAAAATGGACTCGACTCCATTTAATGGTAGCAACAATTTTTCATTTTCAACCAAGTAAACCTCTTGTTGGGGTGTTTCTTTTTTAATTTTAGTTATTAATGCAATGTTTAAAATAAGACAAGTTTCACAAAAATACAGTTTAAAATGAATTTTAATTTAAAATCAAGAAAAATTATGAATTTGGTCTTTAGTTATAATAAATAATCAGTTACTTTTGTTAATAACTCTCTTTATCCTCATTGCTACTATTTCCACAATTCTTATTCTCACCATCAACTTTTATCTAAATACTTCTATGTGCCTAACAAGATACATTTTTAACATTATTATCATTATTATTATATCATTTCAAAAATATTAAATTAAAAAATATATATTTTTAAAAGCAACTTTATTTTCATAGGTTCAAATAACAAATATAAGTGTATAAAATTAAAATTTGAACAATTATTTTATTATTAATATTTTTATTATCAATAAATTTATTTTGATTACTTTATTTTTTAAATATTCAAATAAAATTTACTGATAATAATTATTATATTTGATTTTTTTTCATTTCCAATAATTAGTGATGGTTTCAAATTATTTATGTTGAGTGTTGAAACATTGGTGTATCAGAGCTCACATGTCCTCGATTCACATATCTCCTCAATTTATTTAATATTAAATTAATTTTATTACAACATATGGGCAATTGTTTGGAAGATTAAAATTGATGTAGGTTAACGATACAAAATTGATCAAATTAAATTAACTGTTTTTGTCACTCCTAAATATAAGTGGACATTATTAAAGATAATTCTCATTGTAAAATGACTGATATTTGAATCCTTCTTTAATTGTCGTCTAAAAACATCATTTTCAACTTTTTGTGTAGTCTGTTCATAACTTGATAATAAATTGAAAAGAAAAAAAAAACTGATGGGTTTTATCCATGTAATATAAAAGACTATTTTTAAAAAAATAAAAATAATCAAAATTCTATTTTTAATATGTTTATTTTTAAAGTAAGTATTTTTTAGTTATTTTAATAAACAAATCTTAGACCAACTTATTTGTGTTCATTTTAAAAAAAAAATTGTTTAATGAAACAATCAGTTTATATTAATATGTAAATCGTATATGCGTCTGAATAAATGGTTTGTATAAACAAATTATTTAAAGTTTAGACAAATTAGTCTTTTTTTTTCTTAGATACTTTTTAAAAAATATTTATTTATTTTAACAACACTGATTTTAAGTTTAAATAAATTGGTCTAACGTTTATTAATAGAGTTGTACTCGTAGATATTTTTTTAATATAATCTAAGATTCAGTGAGTTTTTCTGTCTATTATTTAAGATTTTTGACATTTGGTGAGAATATCCAATTTTCTTAGTGTTACATCTCAAATCAAACCCAACATCTATTATCTAAGCAAACTCAATTACATTTTCGTTACAATATACAACAACAAATTAATAAAAACCAATATTCATGTTGTCATCAATAAATAAATAAATTGTCTTTTTTTTGGTTTTTAAGCAACATTTGTTGAATCTTGGTAAGCTCATCATTCCTCCCACCATCTTTCCCAATAAATCGTCTTCTTCCTCTTGCTCTGTCTCTTTCCTTCCTCTTAACTCTTAAGTAACACTTCAATTTTATTTTTCTTTCCTTAAGAAGAAGGTGGAAACTGGTTGTGGGAACTTCGTCAATAAGTCGTTGACTTTTCTAAAATAGTAACATCCTTATTTTGATTTTAACTATGATCTTCCCAATTGAAATAATTGCATTCTTATACAGTATCAATAACTTCAATTTAACTTTATCAAATACTAAAATCATTAACTAACAATGAATAAATTAACTTTCACACATCACATCAATAATATAATACTTCCTTTATGTGTTTAATCTTGACCTCCATATCTAGAATATTGCATTCTACTTGGAAAAAAAGAATAAAATAGATCTAAATATAACTGTCACACTATTGTTCCAACACTTAGTTTCATATATAGGATCTCTGGTTTTCTATCTCAAAACCTTAAGCTTGAACATCATAAATGGTGGATGAATGGTTCTTTACATATGTGTGTTTGAGTTTATGTATCCCACACAGTGTAAAATGATTAATGGTAATTATTTTAAGGCAAAAAGGTTCATAAGGCAAGTTCTAAGGAAAAAAGGGTTTACATTGGCGAAACATCTTGGAAACACACTGAAACCATAATTTGGTTCAACAAATAGATAAGCAAAAGTTTAGAAAGAAGATTAATTGACCTAATTTGGTGCCTGAGCCATTATAAATATATAGCTTTACAACTCACTCAAAAGGTTTAGGCTTATCCTAATCACTTGCACGATCCATGGTGTTGCTATGAATGTTTGAAAGTTCCCCTGTGTTCTCTATTTTCCCTGTATGTACCTAATTGAGTGGAGGGAGGGAGACAAAGGAAAGAGATTAGAACTTAAGTGCTACACAATTGCACATAAAATCTATGTAATTTAATTAAATTAAGATTAAAGTACTTAAGTACTGAACCCTCTTGGTAAACATGTACCAACAATAATCATCAAAAGTGTTTGTGACAAACTGACAGGCTGCCTTGAATTGACAATTCAATTTTATTTTTCTTCTTACTTATATTGTTTAGTTGTAATATTTTATGAGAAAAAATCAGAAAGATCTCTTTACTTTGCATCAGGAGCTAAATTCCAATGCCTTTTGTCTTTTCTCGTGTCTGGAGTAGGTGTAATCAGGACTAATATCATTGTGCATAAATTTTGCACCAAAATTGAAAAGGATCACTAGGATTTAATGTTTAGTTGTTACCTTATTTTTCTACGATGCTTCTCTTCAAAAGTTAAACGGAAAAGATAGTGAAAATGATTATTTTATAAATTCTCAGTCATTCTGAATTTAACAAACAATATAAAACTAGAAAGGGAGACTCGTTTAATAGCAACCGTAATTAACGAATGATCGTGATTCAAATTACTTGTGCATGAACTCGACACTGTGTTGTTCATCCTTCACGTCTTAACCTAACCATTTTTCATACTTTTATTTTCATCGTCATAAAATACTCATTTATTGTATTGATTACTCTTTCATAAAAAAACGAACTTGAATTAATTAACCATTAAGTTTATATTGGTGGCTAGATAAGTTAGTTTTATCACACATCAATTAAAAATATAAAAATAATATTTTATAATATATAATTACAGACAAACTTTTTTCTATGATTTGATTTTGTAAAATTGAATTAATTTCAAAGTCTATTTTTTTTATATGATATTACAGTTATTTAGAGTATATTTTAGTGATAGTTTATTAACTTATTAAACAACTCGTTATTAAATCATCTATAAATATATAGTTTTATACACAAGTTAATTTTTTTCTTATTCAAACTACCTAAATTGATATTTATGCATGTGATATGAGTTCAATTTATTTAAACAATATTAGTAAATTATGATGTTTCTTTGGATTTTTTTTTTTTTTAGAAACAACATATAAAATGAGTTTATTATTTAAAATAACATATTTATCCAAGAAAAATATAATTAAGTAAGGTTTTTTATTTATTTATTATAATTTGAATATATCTTTTGTAAATGTCATATTTACAACATACCTTCCTATAAAAAAAATAAGTTTCAACAAATTGAAACTTTATAAATGACTCCAATACTAAAAAAATTTCATATACAAAATCCATGTCTTTTAATTTTTTAAGATATGTAAAACACATTTGACGTAATTATGATAGGAAATAGTATCCATTACACAAGTAGTATTATTGGTTTAAACTACATACTGCATTATTTCACTGAGTTTATGCAGTTGGTTAAATTTGTATTTATTTAATTCCTTTTGAATCCGAATCTATCGTTTTCAGTTTTATATATTTATTTATTATTTTTGGTTTCGTAAACAACAAGCATAATATGTTTTATTTTGATCCCATGTTTTGAAAAGTCTACTTTTTGTTTTTTTTTTTACTATATATATATTTTGACTTTAACTCTAATTCAATTTTAAAAAAACTGATTCTTCCATAAGACTTTAAATTTAACTAAATCTTACAAATCCATCTCCTTTAAATTGATAAAAAAGAGTGTGATTAAAATTACTAAATGTGATTTAAATTTTCAAATAAAACTATTCACCAAATTATTGAATATCGTACTCTAATAATTAACACATGTATTAACACATATAGCGACTCCAAAACACTAACACCTTTGAAAATTGTTTTCCTCCAGAACACATATTCAACGTAGTTAAACCAATATTATGGATTTAAGAGATCTACTTAAAGTATGGTACAATTAAAAAGATAATTAGGTATCTTAATAAGTTAATCATAATTATGATTTTTTTTATGTGTATAAAAATGGATTGCCTAAAAAAAAGACAAACCCGACGTTGATATTTTTATGTCTCCGAATAAATTCGTTTCTAATTGTTAATTAAAAACTACTCGTTGATGCACAAATAACTTTTATGATTCTGATAAATAATTTCTAATTGCAATTTCTATTCGTCATGGTACTCATCCTTGGCATATTGTGCCCTAATGGAGATCAAATAGTAAACCTAAATCACTGTTTTAAATGTCTTACTCATGACATCTGTATAAATCTACAAATCTATATTTTCATGAACATCCTGAAGATTGAGAAGAAAAATGCATTAGGTCTACTTGAATGAGTTTCTACCTAACTCTTATAATATAAAAAAGTGAATAAATTTTATTAATCTGTGTATAAATTATGAAGACAAATTTAGGAAAATATATAAAAAAAATAACAAGTGAATTTCTGTATAACTTAATTTTAGTTTATAAAATATAATTTTACTTCTTATTTTCTAAAAAAAACTCGCCTACGCATATTTTTAAATATTAAGTAGTTTACTTAATGCTGATTCGACTTGTGATTAGGAAAGGCTGCTCACTTCCACTAATATAATTTTCGTTCATTTTATTATTTATATTTAATTTAATAGCATATTCTAATATAATGACATGATGTGATATTAATCGTATGTTGTAGCCCTATCAATCTAGTGGCGTAATATATTTAAAAAAAAAACTAAAAATATCTTATAAAATTGAATAGAATAGCCAAGTGTTTGAAAATCGAAATGAACACTCCTTCAAGACTAAATAGGCCGCGGAGAAACTGACAAATCACAAAAAACGCTGCAATCATCACCGTTTTTATTATATTATATTATATTTATAAAATATTGGCTAATTTTAAAATGCTTATTTCTTTATTCATAAATTAAAATTCTAATTAGCTTACTCGAATTAAAATATCCTTACAAAATTGGAAAATAAAAAAAAAAATGTAGAATTATGTATTTGGGAAGAGACTGGTGTGTGAATTTCAGTTGTGAGATACAAGACATTTAAAATGGTGTTAAAAAAAATAAAGAAAAAATAGAGTAAAGGTGGGTTGGGCCACATTCATTGATGAAATAATGTTTGATTTCGGCCCCACGCGCCTCTATCATTTTCATCCAAACAAACGCCGTTAACAACCTTAGCTCAACACTGTTCCTTTTTCTTTCTTTTTTTCAAACTTTCATCTTATACACAATTTTTTTTTTTTTTACTATCAGAATTTACATCTTACTATAATATTCCATTATATTTTTTTAATAAATATTAGCAAGGTACTTGTAATCTTCCTTTAAAAATAAATAAAAAATAGTAGTAAATCATTAATGGGCAAAAAAGTAAACCTAAAATGAAACTTACAGATCTAACATCCTTTTTCAGAAACTCACATCTATGACCCCACGCATTCCTCGTTACTCTGCAGCCACATGTACGTTAAGCATTTCGGTTGGGTCCCACCCCGTTCATAACATGTTTATCCTTGCGCTCCTCTTACCACTTTTACACCCATCAATGGTAATTCTATTTTCTACTGTATTCCCTCCTTTTGACTTTCAGAGTATTTTATTAAAAGAATATAAGTCTTCCTAGTCAACTTTGTTATGGGAAAAAGCTATCATCTAAGTTTGACTTACAGTCACAGTATATACGAAAAAAAAATGTTAAATATAAAATTATGTGATCATATTTTTTAACAAAGTCATAATTTATTGAATGTATTTTTTTTTAATGTATAGACTTAACAGTTTATTGTTAATGTATATAATAAAAATAAAAAGGTTACTAGTGAGGTTTAAAATCTCAAGCTTCTAAGTCATAGAGTTTATTGGAAAACTAAATTTAAGCTTGTTTTATTGTTTAAGAAAAAAAAGAGATAAATACATACAAGTGAAAGTGACACCTTAACCTATCACATTTTTCTAATGATTATACTAGACAAAGACACATAACTATGCCACTATCTAAAACCTCGTCAACTTGCTCGTCTCTCGTAGAACTGCAACTCAGGGTTTCAAACCCATTTCTAAAGAAATCTGTATTTGAAATGAGTTAAATGCATTAATAATGAGTGAATTAAAAATATGTAATGATATTGGAATAATAGCAGTTTGAAGGTAGGAGTACTTTCCAATTGCGTGTTCAAAAATTTGTTGTAGGGTAAGGATAATTTAATTAGGAAGTAGTTAATGATTAAGACATCTATAAAAAGAGGGAGTGTGAAGCTGAAAAAGCTTGATTGCATGTGATTAAGATATGGAAAAGAAGGTTTTAGCAGAGCATGTGTGATACAATACAAGTTTAAGTCATCTCATTTCCATTTTCCCATTGTACCATGAGATGGATCTATGATGTGATTATCTCACATGTTTATTCATCACGAGGCTTCCAATTCATTGTGTGTGATTCGACTCTCCTTAAATAATTTACAATTACAAAAATATAACCAACAAAATATAAATATTCCTTGTACTAAAGAAAAAAAGAAGATTCATATTCCTGCCACTTTATGTTTCATGATACAGAGGTAACACAACAAATATATATTTGGATTTTCCGATGTCGGCTTGAAACAGTGTATACGAGTTATGATTAAATTGTATGTTACAAGTTGGCTTTAATAATATATGGATATTTTTGAAATTTGTACACATCATGGGTATTTCATCAACCACACTTATGAAACACCATCTTGTTTCAAAACTAGATTCAGTATCATAAGGTAATTCAAAAATTTTAATTTTTTTGGATAAAATATTTTAATTATATAAACTGATTTTTTTTCTTGGACTCTACTCTAACATGTTTTCTCTAACTATATTATATTATTGGTGTGAAATATTTATTAATTTATGAATTATTAATGTGTAGAAAAAATTGGTTCAACGTCATGTCTAAAAAGACTTATAATATTAGTAACCTAATTGTTGTTCTACTTTCGTTTTTGTAATAATTTATTGAACTTGATCCTTCTCCATCAAAGTGAGATTTAAGAAGATTTTACGTTGATGGCAAAAGATTTTTGGAAGGAAAAAAACCATTCCTTCGTGTGGTAGAGATTGGAATGAAGGGAAAGAGTTAAACAATAATTTTGTCATAATTCAACAACATTTAATCATTTGTTATTTATTCTCGAGTGGTTGGTATCAAGGAGTTAGTGCTGAAAACACACAACCATCTTACGCAATCATATGCGTCAACCTTTGTGGATCACACCAAATTCAAGTTTTCCAAGTGGCGCCCCCAATTCATACAGATCTTACAAACCTACGCATTAACCTTCTAACGTCTTCCTAAATTAAGCACTTTAGTAACAATGGCTTAAGAGCTTATTCCCTCGTATTCCAGTCTTTTAGTAAATAAACAACACAACTACACCGTCTTATCAATACTCAACCGGTGATTAAATGCAATTTCGGTGAATAGGAAACAATACCAAACACTCCTACAAATTAATTTAAACATTTTAAACAACTTTTCTTAGAGTTAAGGATTGTTTATGCATCACACTAACTTTCAATTTCAATTTGGATTATATACTTATTTATTTTACGTGATATCATGTGTCGATTTTAATTAGATAGTCTCCAAAACATCACTTTGGTTTGGGAACTATTATGTCATGGATTGGTTCAATTAATTAGCTTATTAGTCTTCAACGTGAAGTTGGAGGTGTCATGGGTTAGATTCAAATAATTTTTAGATTATTGTAAATAGCATAAAAACCTATATAAAAATGTACTTAAAGAGATAAATTAAATGTAGCAATTTTATTAATCGAAAATAATATTATATATAAAGGATGAGACAAGCAAAGCATACGCGTTGGTAAGAAGAAGACAAAATAACAACTCGACTAAATATCTGTTATAGCTAAACTAAATGCTCTAGTTGAGATTATTCTTTTGAACTAAAACACTTTATATCATTTTAGTTTTATTAGCTTACTCATTCATGGTTATTTTAGTCTTTTAATTTTAATCACTTACCATTCACTATTTAAAATTGTCACTTTTCATAATTTTAATGAACTTAATTTTAAAAAAAATTAAAATATTTTTAAGGACTATAATAACACTAAATTATTAAATTAAAAAGATTACAAGACTAATGTTGTGTTTGGATCCGCTAACAGAGAGGGAGCGTGGATGAGTGAGTGGGAGGATCAACATGTTTGAAGGTGAAGGTGCAGACATGGAAGCGAGTTACACGAATTTTCCTTTTCTCTCACATATGCAAAAATTATGAGAGATATTTATATATGATATGAGCGTTTTACGTTAATACTCTTAAAATATAACTTTGCGACAATGCATGAAATGATATTAGTCATTTCATAAATATAATTATTATAATTATTAATATAATTATATATATATATACAATATACAAAATTAAATATTAGATAAATTTATTTAATAATTTTAAAAATATTTAATTATACCATTAATACTATTAGGATTGTTTTATTAGAAAGTTGAAAAATAAATTTTCAATAATGTTATGAAAGTTCCAATATCAGTATTCCAAACAATTAAAGAACTTGTGATCTTGTTTATATATTGTTTATTCCTAGTTAATACAGACTCGAAGTCAATTTAACCTTTTAAAATATAATGATATCCATATAGTTTGAATTGAGGTAGAGTTTTATATACTATTAGAAGCATGTAGTGAGTATATGTTGTATAATATAAGTAAATGTAAAGATTAAAATGGGTTTGTATCGTAGTAAAGCAAGGGTTGTTAATTTGGGGAATAAGTGATAGAAAAGAAAATAGATTTGGCATGAAATAAGAGGAATTGGATGTTGGTTGGAGGAAAGTGGATGAGTGAAATTTGATGTATGAAATGTAAGTGTGTGTTGGTTGCAGTAGAGTGAATGGTAATGAATTTAGAAGGAAGGAGGAGATAAAGGCATAGCATGTGCACCCCACACATATCCACCATTATCTTTTGTTTTCCTTGGTGATTGGCGAAGAAAGGCAGATATAAAGCTGCATAAGGAGGTGATTATTATGCACACACATACACACACACTCCAAACACCAAATTGTATGGCACATGCTACTTCCAACTCAATGGACCCCAACACCCTCCCTTAAAATCTATGCCATCCCTTTCCCCTCTCTTCTTCATTCCTCTTTCTTTCTTTAATGCCTCATTCTCTCTCCCTCCTTTCATCTAAAATCACAACCTTCACCCACCGCTGCAAAACGCCATAAATTCAACACACACAACTTTCTCAACACAAACATGGACAAACTTCCACCACTTCTCTCTCCCAACACAACTAACTGCAATTCACCAGAATTCGAGTTCTGGATGCTCCGAAACCCTTCTTTCCCTCAACCTAACCTTCTCTCCGCCGATGAACTCTTCGTCGACGGCGTCCTCCTCCCCCTCCACCTCCTCCCAAACAAACCACACCCCTCTCCCCAAGCCTCCACCTTTACACCTCCCATCCACGAACCCGAACCCGACCCCGAACCCGGTTCACCGCCTGACCCAGAACCTTCCCCTTCCATTTTAACCGAGCCCACCTCCTCCTCCTCCGCGTCCAAACGCTGGAGGGACATTTTCAGGAAGACCGATAAGAAAAACACAGAAAACATCGAAGAGAAAGAGAAAGGGAAGAAGAGAGAGAGAAAAAGTGGCACTTCAGCGACTTCCGCGGAATTGAACATCAACATATGGCCCTTTTCCCGGAGCAGGTCCGCGGGAAATGCGGGTACCCGACCCAAGTTCTTCGCCGGAGCTCCGTTGACCCGGAAGGTAAACAGCGCGCCTTGCTCCCGGAGCAACTCCGCCGGCGAGTCCAAGTCCAGAAAGTGGCCCAGCAGTCCGGGACGTGCCGGCGTCCACGTGGGCAGGAGCAGCCCCGTCTGGCAGGTCCGCCGCAAAACCTCTGACCCTCCCAAATCTCGCCGGAGCAAAGTCAGCGGCGGAGGAGGAACCGCGAGGGTTTTGAATCTGAACGTCCCCATGTGCATTGGCTACAGACACCACCTAAGCTGCAGAAGCGACGAGAACAGCGCCGTGGGTGTTAGCGGCGGCGGCGCCATCACCAACGGTAACAGTAGTAATAGTAATAATAATACTCATAATAATAGTAACAGTGGAGGCAATGATGGAGGAGGAGGTGGGGGTAACATTTTTAACCTGCGTAACCTATTCACCAAAAAATGCGTAGTAACTTCTCACTAGTGCTACTTTTTAACTGCGCCATAAGTTGTATAATTAGTGTTTTTTTTTTTGAGTTTATTTAGATTTTCGTATACGGAAAGCTATAGTTTCTCTTTTCATTTTGTGACTTTGTATGTAACAAAAAAGGTATCTCTTTCTGACTTACAGAGGTTAGGAGTTAAAATTAGATTCGTTCATGTCATAGCTCGTAAATGGTATCTTTTCCTTTGTGCTCTTCCTCCTGTAATCTGAAATGCTCTATCAGAATGTATTTACTATTATATTATATTATTATTTAAGTTCAGTTTGGACTTTCCTGTGTAACTTTTTGCTGTTCTCCGTTTTCTCGTTGCCTTTTTTATGTTATGTTTTTACGTCGCTAGAACACAAAGTACTGAAAAAAAATATATAATCAAATTTGTCTGAGGTGGATGTTCGAATGCCTCCTTGGCTAAGTTCATTATAGAATTCATTTTGTATTTTGTTTGTATGATTATTATTATTATTATTATTTTAAAAAGAGTAAAGTTAGTGTTCAGATTTTTTTATATTTTAATTGGTAATGTTTAGTTGGATATCGGATTAAGTAAAACATGAATCTATCATGTGGATGATAGATAAAATTTCTTCAGTGAATCGCATCTGAAGGGAGAAGGTAGAATTTGTTGAGAAGGATTTTGAATGTGGTTGTGTTGAGAGAAGGCTTTTTAACCAAAGGGCATGTTAATGATTGTTGAAAGAAATGAATGCTCTTTACAGTTGTGTCAGCAACTACTTCTGCATCTTTGCTGTCATGCATGGCATGGCATAAGTTGGATTGTTAGGCCTTTAGGTGCTTTTGAGTTTGACATTGTTGCTCATACACAGTCCCTCAAAAATGAAAAGAAAAAAAAATGCCAGAACTTTGTATTTAAGTAGGTTAATTTTATGGAAAAGCTTCCCCTGAAATAATAATTACTGTAGGATCGGGTGAAAAAAAATCGCCATGTTTGTTCTAAAATGAGTGTACAGACTCCAATGGATTGGTTGAGTAGAGTAGGTTTGTCTTAACATATAGCACTTTTCAGTTCTCACTTATTTTTTTTAAAGTATGATAAATGTAAGTAAAGTATGTTTTAATAAAAAAAATTATAGGTTGAATTTTTTTCTGATATTTTATCATCACCAACTATTAAATTTAAATAGAAAAAAATAATTTATTTAACCCTGTGAAATATGGATATATATATATATATATACATGGAATTAAGTTATATATATAATAATAAAACCACTTTATTATATTTAATAAACTAAATAATATAAAATAACATTTATATGATCTAAAATTGAAGATAATAACAACATAATAATACATTACAAAAAAAATCACACCAAATTCAGTCACTAAAATCACTATAATCGGTCGCTAATCATATCTGCGACCGAATTATAAAGTGGTCGCTAATTTGCAACCGACATTTCGGTGGCTAAATCGGTTGCAGAAAATTTGGTCACCAAAATTTAGAAACTAAATTAGCAACCAAAAATTCGGTTGCCAAATTTGTCGCAGATAAATTTAGTCACCAAAATTCGAAAACCAAATTAGCAACCGAAATTTCGGTGACT
>Ga0123342_1003743_pt1 | contig 24013 bp, 18 predicted proteins | sample Turbeawhitnodule_FD_89960 | JGI IMG/M metagenome (GOLD analysis project Ga0123342, IMG submission 89960) | Root nodule microbial communities of legume samples collected from Mexico - Turtle bean Mexico white nodule | ecosystem: Host-associated > Plants > Roots > Nodule | place: Mexico: Nepantla... | reverse complement strand
TTAAATATTTTATATATATATATATATATATATATATATATATATATATATATATATATATATTTAGTTGCTAGTTTTATTTTTACATTGAATTACATAAATGCTTTATTAATATGATAATTTGATTATAGCATAATTGCAGTGGTTTTATAACATTATTCATGGTTGTTATATTTCCTTTAATAGTTATTGTTGTTGGAAAAGTAATATAGAAGTCCTTTGTAGGCTAATGATTCTCTAACATATGTATTTTAATTTTTTAGTAGTTAAAAAAAATTGCATTTTGCTTTCAACTATTTATTTTTATAATGTATTTTTATAATGATTGCTAACTAAATATTTACTTTCATTAGAATGTTGATGATCTGAATGATTTTATGGATTGTGAATCTATTTTATAAAAAGTTTTATATAATCATTAATCAATTGCCTTGTATACACTCTTTGTAGGAAAACTCTTAAAGCTCTCTGTTGGCTACAGATGCTTTTTGTTGTAATTCTTAAGAAAGGTTCCTGGGTTGATCTGTGGAAAGTTTTGAAAACTCGTCCGGTGGAAAAATTAAAATCACAATGTGTAAGCCGATTGAAGCAGAATTCTCTACATATTTCAATTGGCTAAATATCCAATTAGTTTTTAAGGGTCAAACAGATATGTTTTTCATTCTTACATTCTCTTCAATTTTTTTCTAGGTTTTCTAATTTGAACCACAGGATTCCTAAATCTTTATTAAACTAGATAATTCCTTCCCTATTATGGTAAAAAGGAAATGGGTTAATGATTCAATTTCATAAGAATTTATACGAATTTGATTTTAGGAATTTACAAAACTTACTCGCACTTTCTTTTCTAGAAAGGTTTTTTTGGGTTTAGTTGTTTAATAAATACATCTCACTAAATATATAGGGCTATATTTTTTTGTGTAGTTATATATAGTTTTCTTTTATTTCCTATTTTCTTAGTTATTAGTTCATTTTACAAATTATAAAGAGCATTGGACAATTTGATCTCAAAACTTCATTTTGTATTGTTTTAATTTTAGCAGTTTTGGGTTACATTCTGAATATCACCCAGCCTCATCCTTGATCAGATTATCTCAACTATCTTACAATATGAGAATGATCTCCAATATGAGTGCTATATGTAGTTTTATCTCCAAATTTCCAATATGAGTGTTATATTTAGTTCTATCTCCAATATGAGAATGAGAAGCAACAATTTTTTCCAATATTAGAGTTGTACTCTTTTTTTGATCAGCAAAGAATAGAATTAAATTAAAAGGGACATTTGAGGGATGTCCAACCCTTATACAAAAACCATTCACCATTTGTAGCTATAATCATATCTAGATCAAGGGAACCAAACCATAAAAAATATAATAACACTAAGAGAAGGCTACCAATACAACTACAAAAGTGCCTCTAAATTATGCAGTAAAAACATGGCAGCTAGTCCCAACATCCTGTACCACTGGATCTACATCAAACATGCAATTCCCTGACTTCTTTACCTCTGCTGCAGCCCCAGAAACCTCCTACCCATCCCTTGGTCCATCTTGTTGGTACTTCAATGCGTACAAGCCCCCAAACTGTCTACAACCGGGTTCTCTACACTCCATACAACTAGCATCCAGCGACACCCCAGTTCAAACTTCACTTCAATATTCCCCACCTTTTCCACTTACCAACATGACCTTCCATGTACACCACTGGAGGCTTCAGCTATAACAGCAACCTCAACACAAGATCTAAGCCTGCATTTCGGTTGTACCTTCTTACTTGGATATCAGCAGGTATGCTCCTTCCAAGAGAACCAATCACTTCAGCTGCTTGTCCAAAAACTACAAAACAGAATAGGTCCTCCCTGCTCTAGCATAAATGGTAACATCTCCAACCAGCCCCTATATTAGAGTTGTACTTAGTCATATCTCCTATATGAGAATGAGAGAAACTTTCCAATATCTCCAATACGAATGAGAGAAACAATAGTATTTGGAATGTTTTCTTGTAATCTTCCTGAGCGACGCCTCCCCTACTCCAACAGGTTTCAGGATTTGGGTAGGATGTCGAAGCAAACACTATCTTATTGCTAACTATTTTTTTAAATTACTTGATCATTTTGTTATGTCATGCTTTTAAGAAAGATTAGTTTTCTCAAGTTCCCATGCTTCTTGTTGAGCTTTTACGGGAAGACAATAAATATATGGGGCAGGTTTCGAAAACAGTAGGTGGAGGTCTGGTAAAACCTTAGGTTTTATTATTTCTACATTCATTATTTTCTTTGCGATTATATTTTTGGCTAAAATTGTGGAGAGGGAGTTCTTGTAAACAGGCACTAATAATTATATCAATATGAGAGAGGCTTTAACATTTGTGTTGTTGGGCCTTCGACTTTGATGATTTGATTATCTTCTTCTACTCGGGTTGCAGTGACTTACTATGGATATCTTTTGGGTTGTGGAGGCAACTGTGTTAGATTGTTGGATTTATTGTAAAGCTTTAGGTTTTATTACGTTTCCATTCACTATTTTTCGAATGTGCTCGATTTGGAATGTCTACAGTCTCTCTTATTGGTTGGATAGTTAGAATGTACCTGTGTTAGTTATTGTGTGTATCTAAGCAAGAGTGATACGTCTAGGCCCTCCATCTTCTACCGAGATTGATTATAGTTCTCTTGAATTCATTGGCCTTACAGGGAAGCCAAGCAATGAAGTGTGTGTAGGATCTGCAAATGGTGGGAGACAATTTTGTAATATGTGAAGCTAAATGTTTCTTTCACTTGTACATTGTTGTGGTATCTGAATTAATTTTTAACTGGCTCAACTTGTTGTTTGATTATAATCTCGGTTGTATTTTGATGGTGTATGTTTCATAAGAGGCATTGTGGGATGAGCATGGGACAAGTGTGGTTGGGCTTTACTCTGATTTGATGGTTTGCTTTTGGGTTTGAAAAATTCTACTACTCAATTTTGATGCAGATAATCCTTTAATATAGGTCTTTGGCTCTTCTATTAGTTTTCCAAACCTTTCGATTCATTATTCTTGATCACCAAGCATATGGGTTGAGTTGTAAACTTGTTTGGAATTGTTGCATGTAATCTCCTGCTAGTGTACTATGAGTGACAGCAAATGTCTGAGCCTATTGTGATTGACAACAATGTCTCTTATGTGGAAATTTTTAATAATGATCCTGAAATTATTTTAAATGCTTTACTTTTTTTTATAACAATCTCCATTTGGGTTTCTCGTTCATCCAGTTATTTGGACTTATTTGTTTGGAGCACATTGAGTCTTTATTTGAGATTTCTCTTTCAGATTGTTAACTCAACTAGTGATGGAATATAGTGGGATGGCTAACATGTCCGAACAACCAGTGATATATTTTTTTTCTTTTGTTTCCTTCATTGTGTTTGGTTTTCTGTTTTTTTGTTGGATTCCCGTTGCTAAGCTTTTGGTAGCCTTCAAGTGTGGAAGTTTTTAAGTCTGTTGGTAACAAATGTGAGTTGATTTTTAAATGATTCTATTTTATGGTGTTACTTTACTTAGAGTTTGGATTTTAGCAAATTTATGGTTAAAACTTAAGAAAGATTACCACAGGATACGAACTTAACCAAATGGTTAAGTGTGAAGGTTTACTTCACAAAGACAAAGATTAAAATCAATATAAAGTGATAGATGGAATGTAATGTAGAATGTAAATAGCAATAAGGTAAACATCAATGGTGGTCATGATCGAACCAAATGATGAACCATAAGCATATAACCAAATCAAAATCAAGAGCAAGAATTCAAGATAAAGATATATATGAAATGGAAATGATTTGAAAAAGAGTGGAAGAAGAGTAGTTTATGAAGTGGTTGTGAGAGTGGTTCACGCCACTTGGGGTGTGGTAGTCACCAAGATGAGTGAAGGGCTGCCACTTGGGAGTCTCACATCACTCAAGATAAGACCTAGCCAAGAGATTCAAATCTCACCATTTGTGTAGAGTAAGTTTTCTATTCAAAATTTAACATGCATGGAGTAAGGCACCTTATTTATAGGAATGGGTGCCTTGGTGGCCAAGAAGGGCAAGGGGGAAATAAGGGAGGGGCGGCCTATGAGGGTTGACTAAGGTCAAAACTGTACCTTTAGGCTCTCCTTCTAGAAACTAGGTAAAAACCCTATTTATGCTAAAGGCACCTATTTTATCTTATCTTGTTATTTGGATTCCTAAAGAGAGCTCAAATTATTTACAACATGTTTTATTCTTAAGAATACCATAAGGAAGAACATTTGATGCTCTGGTTTGTGTTCATTTCTTCCTCTGGTGAAGTCTGTCAGATCCTTGGTGAGGTCTTCATTTGATTGATGAGAGGATTTCTCATAGTGTGAATGGTAATGTGCATCCTTGGTCATCTCCTTGTTGTCTTGGTTTGTATCATGCCCTCAGGTTTGAGAGAATTTGACTTCGAATTTAGAACTCATGCATATAACATAGTTTGTTTTCATATAAGATAGGGCAGGGTGTGGTATGTGAAACAAACTTATGTTCTTTGAGCTTGAGGAGTTCAAAAGGGCAAACTCTTCTTACAAGCCATGTTGGGAAAGAATATTTGAGAATGAAAGAGCTTGGTGATAAAAATTCTCTCAAAATGTGAGAAGCCTTAGGAGGTGTTTGATGATCATCCCAAATTTTCTTTGTCCAAGATCTCAAGTAATTAGATTTTTTTGGGAATGAAAAAGACAAAGAAGAATGACACATTGGAGGTGCAGTTGGTAGCATGACACGAGTCAACATGACTAATTTAGTTGTGTAAAATTATATATTGTGACTCGATTTATCTTTTCTTTCTTTCTCTTTTTCATTTTCTCTTTTTGTTTTTTTATTTCTATGTGGTCCTCATTGACTTCCTTTGGTGAGAGAGATTTTAGTGTGACTTTATGTCCATGGAAGGTAAAAGAGATTTTGTTCGTAAGGCCATCATGTAAAGTTTTTCTATCAAATTGTCATGGCCTACTTAAAAGAATGTGTGTGGCTTCCATAGGTATAACATCACACAAAACTTCATCCTTGTATTTAACAATTGAGAAGGCTATCAAGACTTGTTTATATACTATTATTTCCCCATTTTCACTTAGTCATTGGAGCTTGTAGGGCTTTGCATGAGAGACCGTGGGTAATCTAAGTTTTCCACCACTCTTGTGTTTGTCACATTTGCACAACTTTCTCCATCCACAATTAAGGAACACAACTTGTCATTAATAAGGCACCTAGTGTGGAAAATGTTTTCCCTTTAACTTTCACCAAAAGGCTTTAAAACTTGACCTAGCATGTGCCTCATTACTAATAAGTCTCCTTTACACGAAATTTTATTTTCTTCCACACTTGGGAATCTAGAAGAGGTAGGGGACCCTGACCTTTGTGAGCTATGGTCACTCATGACAACCCTTCTTTTAGCCATCATATTTATTTTAGAAGGACAATTGGCTGCAATGTGCCTAAAACCTAAACATTTAAAACACTTTTGACTTGAGGTTTTGATGAGTGACTTAGGTGTAGAAGTGGAGGGTTTAAAATTTCTAGGATGATAAGTGGAATCTTTCACGAAATATGAAGAAAGTTTTTGAAAAAGATTTGTTTTTTGTTTTTCCAAGATGATTGATAGTAGTCATCATTGTGAGAGTTTTTGAAATTAGTTTTCTTTGAAAGTTGAAATTCAACCTTGATAGCAAGGTGAAGCAATTTTTTTAATGATGAATACTCATATAGTTTTGCCACATCTTGGATTTCTCTTCTCAATCCACTTACAAACCTAGCAATTTTGGACTCCTCACTTTCATGCATGTCAATTTTAGTTAAAATTGTTTCAAACTCTTTAAAGTACTCATCTACACTACTAGGTCCTTATTGAAGTCGTTGGAGCTTCAACAAGAGTTCCTTCTTATAATAGGGAGGAACGAATCTCGCACGTATGCATTCTTTCAAATCATACCAATAGGCCATGGTTGGCCTCTTGTTTAGCTAATGTCCATTACAGTCTTATGCCATCACTGCATCTAAAAATTTTAAAGAGGCTAATTTTACCTTCTCTTGAACCTCATGTACATTAAAGATTTGCTCTACCTTAGCCTCACATCCTAAGTAAATGTAGGGTCATTTTCCTCAGAGAAAAGAAACTTTAGAAGGATGGTGTTGATGTTGGCGCCTTTCATCAATTTGATTCATTCTCCAATCTTCATCTTCCTCATGGTTGCCTATTGAGTGAAACTTCTTGTAGCTCTCTTATGCTTCCACCTTCTTGTTTGTCTTACTTGTGCGATTTCAAGCCTTTGGAGTCTTTCTTCCAATTGTCTCATATCTTCCTTCTTTTGTGTTAGGGACCTTTTTGCCACCTCCAACTCATCATCCATAAGGAAAGCCTTTTGGAGAGATTGAGGTTTTCCTAATGAAAGATGAGCCATAAAATACAAAAAATAAATAAAAAGTTAGTAAAAATAAAGTTAGATCACTTTTCCTTAATCTTACTCTTGTGAAAAACAAAGAGGAAAAGACATAAAGCACTCAAAAAGAAATTTTTCCCTAAACAAAGATCTATCTTGGTGTTAGAATCTCTCAAATGAAAAAGGACGTAGCCCTTATCACTTGATCTCAATAGGACCACAACAAAACATAAAAAAATTTAAAAAGACAAATAAGAAAAACACAAAACAAGAAAGCTAAACCAAGTTTGATAAAAGATGTATGACCAAATTTTTAAAGAAAGACAAGCAAGAAAAGACACATAAAAAGACTCTAAAATACTTACTAAACTTTTAACAATGAAGTTTTTCTTTCTTTAGAAATTGTTAAAAGCAACAGGATAAAAGTTTCTCAATGTTAAAATCAATTTCTCAATCAAAATGAACCTACTTTTTGAAATTTCTCTATTTGAAGAGATTGAAACCAAAAGTTTGCGCAACTTCATATATATATATATATATATGTACATATATGTATATACATATATGTTTAGGGTTTATACATATACATATATGTATTTATGTATTTATATATATATATATATATATATAAATATATATTTAATGGATTATGGAATAAATGTCTGATCATACATATTTTCATAAACCATCAATTAGCATAAAAGTTTGGGATTCAATTTAATTGATCACTTTGTTTGAAACTTAAATCTACTTTTACTAAAACAAATTTTCAATTACTTTTAAACTTTCATAATTAAAAGCAAAGTAAGTAGAAACAAAATATAAGGACTCCTAGAAACACTAAAAAATATGTAACTCAAGGCGAAAAAGGCAATAACAAAAGAAAAAATAAAGTTAATTGATAAGAAAAATGTCGAATTGAAAAGCAAGAAAATAAAGGGCTGCAATTAAACATGTTTGAATGTAAAGACAAGAAATTAAAGGTGCTTGAATGTAAAGACAAGGAATTAAAGGTATAAGAAAAGTAAAATGCTAAATCAACTCAAAGCAAAATAAGCTCAAGAATCTAAGCTCTGATAACTACATGATGTTAGTTGATTTTTAGTTGGTTTTATTTTATGGTGACACTTTACTTAGAGTTGAGATTTTAGCAATTTATGGTGAAAACTTAAGAAAGATTTCCACTGGACATGAACTTAGCTAAATGGTTAAGTAAGTGTAAAGGTTCACTTCACAAAGACAAAGATAAAAATCAATACAAAGTGATAGATGGAATGCAATGTAGAATGGAAATAGCAATAAGATAAACATCAATGGTGATCATGGTCAAACCAAATGATAAATCATAAGCATATAACCAAAGCAAAACCAAGAATTCAAGACAAAGACATATATGAAATGAAAATGAATTGAAAAAAAATGGAAGAATAGTAGCTTATGGAGTGGTTGTGAGAGTGGTTCACGCCACTTGGGTGTGGTAGCCACCAAGATGAGTGAAGGGCCACTATTTGGGAGTTTCACACCACTCAAGATAAGACTTAGCTAAGAGGATTCAAAACTTCTCACACAGTTTGTACAGAGTAACTTTTCTATTCAAAATTCAACATGTGATAAATGGAGTAAGGCATCTTATTTATAGGAATGGGTGTCGGCATCCTATTTATAGCAATGGTGCCTCGGTGGCCAAGAAGGGCAAGGGTAGGATGGGAAATAAGCCTAGGAGGGTTGACTAAGGTCAAAACCATATCTTTAGGCTCTCGTTCTAGAAACTAGGTCAAAAACTCTAGCTTGGTGTTTCACCATGCAAATATATATAATCTAGCAACCAATTATGGATATATTTCAAAAGGAAAGATGTGGGATACGTTGTGTGTGTGGCACATTTTGACACATGTGAGCACCGGAGGTATGGCTTAGTACTTGTTGGGTGGCTCTCACGAGTCACACTTCACGAGAATGACCATTATGTCTAGTTCGCGACTGTCAGAGGTATTGTTTGGTACCAGTTTGATGTGAGTTGATTTCAGGATTATACATTTTAGGAGTTGTACTTTGTTTATAATTTTTTAATTACGCAGAATATGATGATAAGTTCAGAGAAGATTGTCACTGGACATGAACTTAACCAAGTGTTTAAGTAAGTGTGAAGGTTCTCTTCTAGAGAGAAAAGATTAAAACACAATTAAAAGTGATGATGATGAAGTGCGAGATTTAAGAGAAAATAAAATAAAAATGATAAGATGATGACCGAATGTAGGAGAGCAATTAAAGAACATGAATGGAAAGACAAAACGTAAATGAATGAAAGAAAAAAGAGAAAGACTGAAAGAAGTTTATTGTGTGTGTGATTATAAGGAAAATAGAGAGGAAGAAACAGATTTAAGAGGCAAAAAAACAATAATTCTGTACTATATGAAAATATATCACTAAGGGTATATTTATAGAATACAACAATACTGTATATACAGAAAATTAACTACAACGAATGAATACCCTAAATACCTCTGTATAAGAAAAGCATTAGATGGGTTCACATACATACTTAACAACCCTCCTTAAACTTATGGTGGGATTAATGACTACTAGAAGTTTATCTCTGAAATGAGTAAAAGCTGACTTAGAGAGCGGTTTGGTAAGCACATCAGCTACTTGATATCGTGCAGGAAGTTAAACCAAAGACACTTTCTTCTTTGAACATAGTCTCGAACAAAATGCATATCTAGTTGAAAGTGTTTGGTCCTGGAGTGCATAATTGGGTTAGCACTTAAAAGAACAGCTCCCAAATTATCAAAAAAAATCTTAGGCAATGAAGGGTGAATGTGTAGCTCATTGAGTAAAGCCAAAAGCCATATAATATCTGCTAAAACTGTCGCAATGCTTTTATACTCAGCTTTTGTACTGCTCTGTATCACAACTTTTTGTTTATGAGAACTCCATGATAAAATGTTTGAACCAAGGAAAACCGCATATCTTGTCGTTGATTTTCTATCATCCAGATCTGTGCCCCAATCAACATTAGCAAAACCAAGGATGGAGGAATGAGAATTGTGTTTGATAAGGAGGCCATGATTGGTGGTACCAGCAAGGTAGCAAAGAATTCTTTTGACTGCTTTTCAATGATGATCTTGTGGGTTATGCATGAACTGGCATGCTTTGTTCATTGCATAAGATAAATCAGGTCGAGTGATGAGAATATATTGTAAAGCTTCTACCACAGATCGATATAGAGTAGCATCTGAAACAACAGTGAAGTCATCCTGTTGAAGGCGAAGAGTAGACAAGATAGGGGTTGGTTGAGCTTTTGCAGTCATATCAGTACGTCGTAAAAGATCATTAATATATTTAGTCTGAGAAAGGTGAAGACTTCCATCAGCAACCTTTGAAACTTCAATGCCAAGAAAATAGTGCAGTGAACCGAGATCCTTAAGAGCAAATCTGGAACCTAAATGAGAAATAAGAGATTTAATGGCATGCATAGATGTTCTAGTGATGATTATATCATCCACATAAATGAGCACAAATAACGTAAAAGTATTAGTAAACTAAATAAACAAAGAAGTATCACTTTTTGTAGAATGAAAACCAAGATCTCCAAAAGTGCAACTTAGCTTAGTAAACCAGGACCGTGGTGCCTGTTTTAAACCATATATAGCTTTATGTAACTTACAAACAAGAGTATGATTAGAGGATTCAAAACCTGGTGGTTGATTCATGTAAACATCTTCTGTGAGATCTTCATTCAAAAAGGCATTATTAACATCAATTTGATGTACAAACCAATTATTAGAAACAACATGAGATAACACAACTCTAATGGTAATAGGTTTGACAACAGAACTAAAAGTTTCATTATAGTCCAAACCTGGAGATTGGGTGAAGCTTTTTTCCACTAACCGTGCTTTATGTCGTTGAAAAGTGCCATCCGTATTGAACTTGTTTTTGAAAATCCATTTGCAACCCACAACTTTAGCACTAGAGGGCAGAGAAGTGAGACTATATGTTCTATTTCGAAGAAGAGCTCGATATTCATCTTGTATAGCTTGTAACCAAGATGAGGATGATAAGGCAGCTTTAAGAGAGACTGGTTCGTGAGCATAAGAGACAGTAGTTGTATAAGTCTTAGGTTTAAACAGTCCAACTTTGGACCGAGTTATCATAGGATGATCATTGTCAATTATAGGAGAATCATTGGAAACCTCATTAATAATAGAAGGAAAAACAGTTTCTGAGGATATAGATGGTGTAGTGTGTGAAACAGGTGCTGGAACAGGTAAAATGTTATGAGAAGGAGCAGGTAAGAGCATAAGCATAGAAGGAGTATGAGAAGAAAAATCCATAGAATCAGAAGAAACGTTAAAATTGTACTCAGGAAGAGAGTAAGGAAATAATTTTTCATTAAAAACATGGCGAAATACATATAGTTTTCCAGTATTAGGTAAACAAATATAGCCTTTGTTTTGTAAACTATATCCAAGAAAAACACAACATGTAGAACGAAAATTGAACTTATGCTTATGATATGGACGTAAAAGAGGATAACATGCACAACCAAAAAGTTTTAAGTGAGCATAATCAGGTTTAATACCAAATAAAGTTTCATATGGATTTTTGTTGTTAAGCACAAAGGTAGGTAAAATATTAATAATATGAACAATAGCATGAAACGCTTCAGTCCAAAATTTTAAAGGTAAAACGGCAGCAGCAAGAATGGTTAAACCAGTATCAACCACATGCCTATGTTTACGTTCTATGGCACAATTTTGTTCATGAGTGTAAGCACATGTTAATCTATGCTGAATACCATGCTCATGCAAGAAAGATTTAAAACATAAAAATTCTTTAGCATTATCAGTTTGTATAGCCTGAAGACGCTTACTAGTTTGATTTTCAACTAAAGACTTAATCTGTTTAAAAATAAAGAAAGCCTGAGATTTACTATGTAAGACATACAACCATGTATACTTAGAAAAAGCATCAAGAAAAGAGATATAATAACATGCTCCAGTGGAAGAAAGAATTGGTGCAGGACCCCAAATATCAATATAGATCAATTGCAAAGGAGAATTATAAACAATAGTCGAATCTTTAAAAGGCATTTGAGTCTACACACATGCATCTCAGAACTGTTTGCAACCATCAAATTGAATATTACAGTTTTGTAAAACTGTTTTAATAGTATTGTAATTACAATGGCCCAGTCTAGCATGCCAAAGCTGTATATCAGAATTTCCAAATTTAAGAACAGTGTTGTTTGCATTAGTAGAAACAGAAAAAAGAGGCTTAGGAAAAACATAAATGCCATCTTTAACAATTCCGTGAAGCATAGTCTGTTTGGTTACCTGATGTTTCACATAACAATCGTTAGGAAAAAATTCAAAGTAGACATTATTATCTTTGGCAAACTGAGAAACACTAAGTAAGTTCTTTGTTATGTGAGGAACATGAAGAAGATTTCGTAAGATAAAAGTCGTATTAGTGTGTGATGAAGTATGTCGTAGTACCAATATGTGCAATACACATACATGTACCATTACCAATTCGAACTTGATCAACACCTTGATAGGAGGATTTATTGATAAAGACTTCTAAATCATTTGTGATATGATGGGATGCCCCACTATCAGGGTACCACAGAGGATCAGTTACGGTGGATGGTGCTCCAAGAATGGAGGATTGTTCATCTGGGTGAGAAGGAAATTGAGACATGTTAGCATTGAAGGAATTTTGTTCAGACTGATCATACCTGTGCTAACAACGAAGCGTTATATGACCAATTTTGCCACAAATCTGGCACTGATGTTTAACGGTGTGCTAAGGCATATTGAAATTTTAAGCATTGTTGTTGGGAATATGAGTATTGGTAAAGCGATTGGAGTGAGAAGAACCATAGTTTCTTGAAAGCATACGGCCACCACGAGAAGAATTAGGGTTAAACCGAGAACGAGAATTTGTAGAGTTTGTAACAGTGATATTTCCCGAAACAGTATTGGCCTGGAGAAGTGACGATTGCGTTTTGTGTAACGCTCTTCTTGAGCAAGCAGCAAGGCTTCAAGGTCATCAACACTATATGGATCTGTGCGTGATAAAATTGATGTAATGAAACCATCATACTCATCGGAGAGGCCATCAAGAATCGCTTCGATGTGTTCCTCAGTGGCACCCACCGTTGCCAAATGATCTACCGTTTTCTTTATATCCAGAAGATAAGTGGATACAAACTTATTATTTTTGGGGGTTTTGAGAAGAAGCTTCAGTTTCTTGATTGTGGCCCTAGTACGAGATGCGTATGAAGTGCAAAGGCATTTCCAAATGTCAGTGGATTTCTTGAGACCAACCATCTTCATGAGAACAGTGGACGTCATCGATGCAAGGAGTCAGACAATAATAAGGTGATCTTGTTGGGTATAGTGAAGATAGGTATCGTTAGATTTAAGAGGTTGGCCAGCGGTGGACGGTAGGTACCAATTAGGGACACCACTGTCGTCAAGAAAATGTTCAAGATTAATACCCCTAATTGTAGTCAGAACTTGCTGCTTCCAAAGAAGAAAATTGTCATTATCTAGTTTTAGGGTGATGGGAAGAGTGAACTATGTGGAAGAAGAGACCCCATGGGAAAGGAGGAAGATGAAGAATTGGTGGTGGAAGATGTAAAAGAAGAAGACGTAGTAGCGGAAGACATGGCTGAAAAAAAAAATCAGCTCTGGATATCATATAAGGAAAACAGAGAGGAAGAAACAGATTTAAGAGGAAAAAAAAACAATAATTCTATATTATATGAAAATATACCACTAAGGATATATTTATAGAATACAACAATACTGCATATACAGAAAATTAACTACAACTGATGAATATACTAAATATCCATGTATAAGGCAAACATTAGATGGGTTCACATACATACTTAAGTAATTGAATGACATAATGCAAATGCAAGTATATTGAATGACATAATGCAAATGCAAGTATGGGTCGACTGTGGAGCTAACCAGTGGAAAATTCAAATAATATATGTGTCATTCAGTGAGTAGCTTAGCAAACCAAGTCATTACTCTTCTTTTTCTCCTCCCATAAAGTGAAGCAAACTAAGTACCCCTCTCATACTATTCATATTCATTCTCCATTTCTTCTTTCTCTCCTCCTCTGTCACCCTTTTTGCCCCAATTAAATTCAATCTAATGTAACCTCAATCCTTATAGTTCTTCTCTTTCCTTTTTATTTATTTATTTTTTATTTTTTCCTTTTTCTCTCTAAAATTTCAATCTCTCTTCTTCATTTTGGTAATTTAAGTTTTCCAACTATTAAAGAGAAAGTATGTAATATAAAAGACGTGGGGAATGTAAAATTTTGGGATGAAGCTAAGCTCAATACTTTTATTTATATTGTGTAATACAAGTGTCCAACATCAACAAAATCATTTATAAAAAGAGGTGGGGTTTGAGTAATTATATTGTGGTTCCAATAGTTATCCCTGTGCAGTGGCCCAAATTCAAAAGTGACATTGGGTTGTTTCTTCCTGCACGTCCATAGCTACTTCTGGCACCCTTACTTCTTAAAATACCAAAATTACCCTTTATTATATTAGTGTTTTTTGTTTTGAAATTGGTGATCCCAAATGTATTTTTTTAAGAAGAAAAAATTATTTTAGATGGTAGAATTTATAAGGTATTTATGAATTCAGAAATACTTTCCAAATTAATTCAAGACATGTAAATTAAGAAAAATACATCAGAAATATCTTACGGATTGTATAATCTAAAATATATATTTTTATTGTAGAATGTAGGTATTTTTAAATAGATTCAGAAATATCTTCAAGATTTTGTAAACAGAAAAAAAATACATTATAAAATTTGAAAGATATTTTATAATAAAAAATATAAATTTTTAAGAAAAAAAAAATGTTATTTTCAGTTGACGTATAAGGTATCAGGAGTATGGATGTACAATAAGAAACAACCGTGAGATCGATATATTGCAATCCAAAGTCCAATGATTAAACTTTGGAAAGCTTTAAAATCCCAGTCTTGGCAAACTCTTATTCTCTTGCCTCATCATCTTTCCTAAAGGTTTAATTAACTTTCTAATTCTAAATTATATATGTATTATTAGTTTCACGAGTTTTAACCAATTGTCTTAATTAAAAACATATAATTTTTTTTATTTAATTAGCAATGAAATCCTTAATAAATAAATATTGAAAATTTTAATTTATGCATTATATAATTTATAACCAAATTTATAAATCTAATGGCATCAATTTTATCATATAAAAAGTTACATTGCTGCTTTTAAATAAAAATAAAAATTAAGGCACTCGAATGAATCTCAAAAAAGTTTATATTATTGTATTTTTAAATTGAAGAATTTGATTCAACCTTTTATTAAAAAAGATTCTTAATTAAATTAAATAATAAATAATGGAAAAAGGTTAAATAATTTTTTTAATGATGATATTTGATTCGCTTATTTCTTTTAATTAGAATGTGCAATCATTTATGCTCGTGGGTGAGTTATAAGAAAAAAGCTTTTGCACAATACGCATCTCTTCACCCTCTTAAACTTTTAGTTATGTTTTGTTAAGGCTTGGTTTTGTGTTCTAAAAGCCTCTAGGTAAACTTTATGGAATAGGTGTTGAAAACTTCAAATAATCAATATTAAGGGTTATATGTATATATTAAACATGGTATGGATTTTGAAACATCTAAAATGACTATAAAATTATTCACTTTAGAGAATAAAGTAAAATAATTACTATTCATTAAAAAAATTAAACTAAATGTAACCAACAAAAACCTTGTTATATATGTTGTTTAACTTTTGATCAATTAAAAAAATATAAAAAAAAATTAAGTTCTTTCTGAAGTTTATCTTATATCATTCTAAAGAGTGAAATTGACATCTATCAAGTTCCATATTTTCATCGATACACATTGTCATATGAATTAAAAGAATAAAAACTAGCATCCTAAAGATTAATTATCTCAAACTATATTCTATCACGATCAAACTAAATGACAAAACAAAAGACATTTTCTCTTTATTCAACAAACTTTTAATTAATAGCAAGAACAAGTTTACACTTTTTTCACCTTACCCATGACCTATATGCCCTTCCTTTCCTCTACATGTTACACATTATTTTGCATCTTCAATCAGTAACATCCCCCACACTATTTTTGTTTTCCCTTTTCTCTATCATTATAAGAACACTAATCATAATTAACAATCATAAAAGCTAGAGCCAACTAGGATTTCTTTCTCCCTAACTAGCTCAAAACATGTTTAGTTAAATAATTAACTTACTTTCACTTTTGTTTTCTTCTTCTACCCCAACAATATCAACCCACACTTTTTTATTAGGTTAATCCACCCTGTGAAACATTCTATGGGAATAACCTAATATAAAAATTTTAAAAAAAATGTAGGTTGAAAAGAGAGATTTGCACTCCAACAATATCAACTTACACTTTTTTTAATCAGGTTATCCAAATGTTGGATCTGAAGAACCTAATTTGAGATTTGAAGCAATGTAAGTGAAAAAGAACGAGTGTTTTCACTTGCACCCACCAGCACCAAACCCTATCTTGCCACCTCCAAGATCATACACAACCTCTAGGGTTCTCTGTTGCACGTTTCCAAAAATGGTGATATCACTGTCATCACCATTTGCAGCAAAAGCCAAACAAACTTGCTTTGCACTGGCCACATAGAGTATGCCTTGCGGCTGCAACTCCACGGTGACAGAGCCACTAAACACAAAATTTACCTTGGGAATGGAAATCACCTTATACGCGCTGAGATCGTAACACGTGTCGAGTATGGAGAGCTCAGCCGCAGAGGGGTACTTGGACATGCCCTGGCGGAAGGCGGAGCGGAGAGCGGCGTAGGCAGTGGGAGGGAGGCGTGTAATGACGGTGCCGGAGTCGATGATGGCGCCGCCAGTGGAAAAGAGGGCGGGAGTGAGAGAGAGTTTGGCACCAGAGACAGCGATGGAAGCGATGTCGAGACCATAGAAGGAGGAGCTACGGGAAATGGTGGAGAAGGGGGTGTAGAGAAGGTGGCGGGAGGTGGCGCGGCCGAAGGTGAGGTGGCCGGTGGAGCTAGAGGTGGAAGGGAGGCAGTAGGAGAAGATCTTGCCATACTTTGAGGCGGTTTGTTGGACGAAAGAGATGGGGTGGCGGCCGAGGCCGATGAGACCGGCGGAGCCACCGAAGAGGCCCTGGTTGTTCTGACCACAGCCAAAGAGGAAGCTGTCGATGACGTCGGTGGGGGTGACAGTGAGACGCTCACGACTGAAGTAGCCAACAGAGAAGGATTGGTCACCATACTGAATGCCATATATGCATGCCTTTGAAACAGCGGAACATCCAGGATTATTTCCTACAAAGAATACAATACAACAGACATAACCATGATGTTGTGGTGATAAAATTTTGAAACAGCTATATAAGATGATCGAAATTTAAGAATGTTTACCTGTGGCAGAAGAGAGTTGAGTGCAGAGTGTAGATGTGCATGTGATGTTGGAATAGGATGAAGACTTCGAAGGATCAAAGATTGGATCCTGTTGGTCGTAGCAAGAACGAGCACAAGGTTGACACTGAGTCCAAGTGAGATCACTACCAGTGTCAAAAATGAGTGACAAGTCTTTCTTAGGTGTTCCAAGACCAACCACCACAAAGTAGTTTCCTGATCCAATAAGGCTACCAGACTTGGCTGGTAGGGTTGCTGAATCCAATTCCTTCAAACTATCACCACCACCTAACTCCTTAGAGATTCTGGAATGAATGTATTTTACCCTTTCTTTGTCTACATTCAGAATATCACTGTGTGTAACCTTTCTGTCACCATCATTCTGTTGGGAGCATGGCCCATATTTGTGTACCACTTCCAGTGATCCCTTTCTTCTGGAATCTGCATTACAAGTAAACAATTAGAGGTGTTCAATCATGGGGTTCAGAAATTAGTTATGGCTATACTTGAAAAGAGAAAGCTTCATCATTATGGACTAAGAAACTAATTAAAGCACCCAATTTTAATCTTTTTTAATAATCAATTAAATATTTATATTTTATTAATCATACAGTCATTGGCTTGGATCCATCTCTATGAAAAATATTTGCCTTCAATAAATATACTTTTGTATTTTTTATTATTAGTTTTGTTATCGATATTTTACATTTTTATTCAATTTACACATACTAAAAACATATTTAACTACATGTAACTTAAAATTTGGTGCAAAGTGTGTGTAAAAATGGGAAGCAAATTAGAATAACTTTGAAAGGAAGCTGCATGTATTTGGAGTGATGTTTTGAATGTCAAAATCTTATCTTTGGTTGGTTCTGAAGTACTATATTAGTGGGTATATTTTATTTATATCCATGCAAAGTGTTTTGTTCTATTATTAGTTAGGTACAGCTGCACATAGAATTAAAATAGAAAAAAATGATACACCAGAGTTTAATTAAGATTAATTTTGTATAAATAAAAAAACTCTTTTTTCTTTAAATAATTGAAGAAGTTTGTGGGTCACAAGTGCTAGACGTCTAAGTAAACCTATATATGAATTATGCGATAGTTACATATCACCTAATTTTTGGTTAATCATTTTTTTTTTTTGAGGTAGTATCCTAAATTGATATTATTCATGCACTCATAATTGAAGCCTAACTATTTTTTCAATATATTTGCTCATGTTATATTTTGCTATTCTACTCCTAAAACCAACAATTAGTTCAATGCTAAATGGTTGTTGACATTTTTTTGAAATATATGACTAAATTAAAATAAATTCAAGTTGATATATTTTTATACAGAAGTGTTTTAATCAAAACTAGATCCAAATAAGAAATAAAGCAAGATCCAATTCTTTCATCCTCACCCTTGTTCACATGTCCCCACCGTGTTAATTAAATAATTGACCAAACTTTTTTGCTTTATTTTCTTTAGTCTATATTAAAATTGGAAAAACTTTTTGAGTTATAAGATTATTCCATCTCTATCATCTCATGAAGATGGTTATGCCAAAACTTTATCAATTTTCTTCACTAGTACAAAAACCTATGACTTTTTTTGAACAATATGGGTAGAAAGCATGATGTTTTTATTGCTTTACAAGAGAGAAAATTGCCACCATTTTTGGTTTTAATTTATAAAGGGTTTGGGGGTGAATGAAAACGATTTTCTTCCAAGACTAGTAAAACAAAAGTAGAAAAATCAAAGTACAACATGTTCTTCAAAACTTTTGGATTGTTGAAAAGGAAATTGCATGAAGTATTTCATAGTCACAAGGATAAGTATTAATAGTGATTTTTAACCCGTGACCATATGAGTCTTATAGTGATAAGGTTAAGTCCAAGTCATATCATATACGATCCGTGACAAAAGACTAAACTTTGTCCGTACCAAAATAATGAAACAAAGGAAAATAGGGAAACATCACTTTCCAATGGGTAAAAATGGTTAAGTGTATAGAACATGTTTAGTAAAACCAGGAGATATATTGATCGAAACCTAAAAAATTAATTAGTAGAAAATTTAGATGTAAGTTGATGAATTAATTGGGTGAATTGAAAGTATATTATAAAACTAAATATTGAAGTAGTAGATAAGTATAGAAAGATGTATTGATCATATAACTTGAAAAATTGTAAATATGTGTATTTCCAATCACTTTTTCATGTTTCGAATGATTTACCATCTTATAAAGATAATATTATTTTAATCCTTTATTAAATGAAATGTGATCATTTAAATACATTTATATTATAATATTCTTGATGGATTTTATATTGTAAAAGAAAAATTAAAGGTTTGTGGACATAAACCACAAAAGGAACTCTACTATATATAATGAAAATAATAATATTTTAGGAACTTCTACACTTAAATGTTGCGTAAACTAGCGTTTAAAAAAATACTTATTCTTGAAGACAAAAATTAGTTAGATGTTGACAAAAAATACTTCAAATAATTTATCATATTAAAGTTAACGATAATAACTTTGTTTTTATTTCCATAAAAAAAATATTGTACTATAGCAAAGTGTGAGAGCATTAATATATAGTTTATAAAGATTAAAAAAGTATAAAAGAGAAATTTTAATCATATAATATCCTTTAAAAAAATGGTAAGTTTTAATTATTTTTATTTTTACATTAACCAATTACCCAGAAAGTAATTGTTTTCATGTTTTTTTTAAATTTCCTTTTTTCACTTTAAAATTAAGATGTTTAATATTTTTAATATTTTTAAAAATTTCACTTAAATAAAATATATATATATATATATATATATATATATATATATATATATATATATATATATATATATATATATATGTGTGTGCGCGCGCGCGTGTGTATGTAAGTATTCTCTAACTTATAATTATAGTTTATTATTGGATTAAAGAATATGTGAGTGAGTGGTGGGTGGCTTTTCTTTTCCTTTCTCTTCTATCTTCTATCTTGAATATGTGATCATAGGGTATTGGTGGGTTCCATGTGAATATTCTGTGTCAATTATGTGATGTCAAAGCAATGACTAATCCCAAAAGCCAAAGGAAAATACAGTAACACTAACTTACCTGTCACTATTGATCATTAATTTCCTCTCTCTTTCCTCCAAATTTTCAATCAAGAAATTGCAAGACTTAATTTCTCTTAACACCAAAGCAATAGAACATAATGTTTTATCTACAACACACCGTTAATATTATTATAAGAAACATATAAAACTAGTATAAAGTTGGCATCATGCATGCAGGTAAAAAATACACATTTAAAGTAGTTTAATATATAAAATAGGTGATGAGAACCATTGATTTTGGTATATATTCCATCTCTAAATCATGATAGAGACAATTATTAATTAGAAATGAGATCCACCAAAACTAATCATGTGTAAAATCAAACTCAACTTAAACAATTTTGCAGACACTTTTTCATCCTGATAATCCACTAGTTTACTCTGAATGCTATAACATAACCATTGTGATTATGATTTAGAAACATTATGCAGAAGCATTTAACAAGCTAAATGTTTGAATGAATATGAGGGTATGAGAGAGGAGGAAAATTGAATTGACCTTTGGTGGAAGAGCTGCAAGAGGATGATGGAAGAAGAGAGTTGAGGTGAACAAGATGAAGATTGTTGCTTTCTGCATCCTCTATTGTTGCTTGAAAGGCAAAGGTCTTCTCCAAGGAGGAGAAGAAGAAGAAAAAAACTGTAACAGAAGAAAAGAGAAGAGAAGACATTTGAATGGCCATGGAAAGAGGTAAGAGAAGAGGATAGAAAGCTAACTTATAGAACACACTTTCACTCTGTCGTGAAGCTTTGCCCTTTATATATAGCCAATTTCTGTGAATGGGGTCTCCAATAAATTATACATTATCAACTCTTGCACGTCACTGGCTCATATGTAACTAACAACATTGTTTCATCATTATTATTCAGTAGCCTATTTCTTGTTAAATATCAATATTATTACTTAATATAGGGTAGGTTGGAGGAGTGTTATACATCTCAGTTTCTTTAAACAAAATTTTAGGTTTCAGTACTATCAATGAAAAAATATAATTAGACTAAAATATTTCACTAAAAACGATTAATTAGATTTTTAATAATCTTACAAAAATATTATTAAATAAAAATAAATTTTAAAGATAAAAAAAATAATTAATTACTATAATGATTAAATTAAATATTATTTTAGAAAATAAAAAATTATTAATATCTTAATAAAATTTAAAAATTAATTTTTAAATTAGTATTTAGTTAGCTATAAAATGTTTTAGTATCAATTATATTATATTCTAAAATTGGTATTAAAATTTTAGTAGCTAATTAGATAATAATTTAAAAATTAATTTAAATATTTTTACTAATGATAAAAACTAATTTAGATATTAATATTTTTTAATCTTAAAATAATATTTAATTTAATTAATATAATAATTAATTATTTTTTATTTTTAAAATTATTTTTTATTTTATGATTTTTTTTACTTGACTAAAAATAATAAATATTTTGTACGTACAAAATAAAAAATTTGCTTATTTTGGTTTAACTTGGTGCAGACAAAATTTGACTATATTGAGCAGACAAAATGATTTTTGTGATTTATGTTATTTTTGTAGCAGGCCCGCGTAATTTGTTGCCTAATTTAGATGTGATGAAGGAAATTGAGAACATTAATAATGTTAAGTGGGGTTGGCTTGGTAAATTTGATTGTGTTCAAACTTTGAATGTGTGTCTGGTTGGGATTAATAAATAATTTTGGTGGAAAGAGAAGAACATTAATGGTAGTCACGCTTAATTATATCCAAAGAGACATATACTGCTTTCAAAGGGACTAAGTAACACTCTGACTTATTCCAAATTAAATCAATGACTTTTTTTTAATGAAAAAGTACATAATTTGTTGTATGAATATATATACCAATGTAATGATATTTACATCCCTACAAATTTTATAAAATGTATACCATTGATAGTGTTATTGGACTTTTTTTTTCAAATTTATTTATTAGATTGAATTTTTTTATTGTATAAATCATATCTATGAAGTTTTATATTAGTATAATTTTTGTAGTAACCCATTAATATATATATATATATATTATTTTGTAATAGAATTTTCAAGGATATAACTTTAAAATGGACATAGAATGAAAATTTTATGAATAATCTTTAATTTATTAGAAAAATTATCTCTAAACAATTGTAATTCTCTTTAAACTTTTAAAGATTTTGAATTCAGAATTTATTTTGTTTATATATATATTGTTTATATATATATATATATATAAAATATTGCAAGAAAATTATTAAATAACAATTACATTTTAGACAAAAAAAAATAATTACGCACTGACTAAATTAAATTCTATTTTAGAGAATAACAAATTATTTGTATCTAAATTCGTTTCTATTCACTATAAGAAAATCATTAAATAAAAAAATCAATATTAGAAATAAAAAATTATTAGTTGTTATATTGTCAAAATTATATACTATTGTAGAGACTAAAAATATTATTAGTATCTAAATTAATTTCTATTATTGATAAATGATTTATAAATTGATATTTAATTAGATACTAAGGTTTTAGATACCAACTTTAGAATGTAAATAATTGGTAATTAAAAGTTAGGTAGCTAATTAAATACCAAATTAGAAACTATTTATCACTTGGTGTAGTAACAACACTAATTAAATTTTCATATCTATCACATATTTATGTTCTTTGTATTTAAAATTTAATTTGTTTTAATACAAATAGTTCAAAATTTCCAAATTCTAAGTCAAATAAATTATGATATAATACAATTCCAATTCAACATATCTACCACCTATCTAATCAAAATAATAACATATAATATTTTTTATTTTTGGAGTCTAACTAGTAATTCTTTGAACATGGTACTAATCAAATTTCAAAATTTGTAATTTAATTTAAATTAAGAACAATATTAGTTTTCCTTATATAGAGTTGCCTTGTTGGAACCCTGAAAGGATGATGAGCCTAAATATGCTCAAATATGCTTTATATATATTGTTCAAGGAATCAAACCTAATAAACAATGAACAAATAAACACAACACACCAAGCAAGCTTAGTCTAACATGGAAACATTTCTTCACATTAAACCTAACACATGAATGCAAAGAAAAACATTTTTTCCAACCTAAATTCCACACTCTTGGAAAAGGAAAAACTTGAAATTTGAGAGGAAAAGGAAAAACTTACCTCAAATAAAGTTCTCACATGCTTATAGACTTGTTCATGACAAGAAAATCATTAAATATAGATTAATTTAGAAAATAATAATAATTAATTATTATATTGACTAAATTAGATATTATTTTAGAAATTAAAATATTCTATTTTAGAGATTAAATAGTCTATTTTAAAATTAAAATAATCTATTTTAAGATTAAAATAATCTATTTTAGAAACTAAAATAATATTAAATTTAATCAATATAGTAACTAATTATTTTTTTCTCTAAAATGAATTTTTATTTAATGATTTTCTTATAGTGATAGTAAGCTATAGAAAAGAAAAACTAAAGAGAAAAAAAAAAAGCTTACTTCATATCAATTTTCCTAAAGCTTATCTAAATTTACACTAAAGCTTATCTAAAATTTACTCTAAACTAGATTTTGACTTAAAAACATAAGAAGAGTATAAAAAATTCATTAAACTTCAAAAGAAAAATTAAAAGAAAATCTTAAAAAGACAAATAAAGAAATAAAAATTAATTAGCTTCCAAATTTAGCTTCCAAGAAAAACTTGATTTAGCTTCCAAATTTTTGCGTGGGCCATTTGCGGACGCTACTCTCGTCGGCCAAAATGAGTAAAAGCCCACGCAAGATTTACATTGGACGGACGCATATATTGATTTAATTTTATTTTTTTAAAATTTTTTTTTGCGTCGGCCGCGGCCCACGCATAGGCATCGGTTTTGCGTCGGCCGCGGCCCACGCATATGCGTCCGTTTTGCGTTGCCCACAGAACCCACGCATATGCGTCCGCTATAGCCCACACATGTTTAGAATTTTAAAATTTAAATATTTTTAATGTAT
>Ga0123342_1003742_pt1 | contig 24020 bp, 12 predicted proteins | sample Turbeawhitnodule_FD_89960 | JGI IMG/M metagenome (GOLD analysis project Ga0123342, IMG submission 89960) | Root nodule microbial communities of legume samples collected from Mexico - Turtle bean Mexico white nodule | ecosystem: Host-associated > Plants > Roots > Nodule | place: Mexico: Nepantla... | reverse complement strand
GGAATACCCAGTGGTTTCTGGGGACTGGATGTAGCTCTTGGTGTAAGAGTGAACCAGTATAAATTGCTTGCGTGCTTATCTCTTACCCTTAACTCTTTAAATTCTGTTTTTAAGTTGTTTTTTTAAACTGCTGATAAAAACAACCGATTGTTTCGAAGAAACAACTGATTGCTTTTCTGATATCATCTTAAAACAATTTTGGGTATTTGTTTCCCTGATTCTTTTTCTCTCTGTAATTCAGCATTGATTTTCATTATATCTTCAAAGTTTGCGAAAATCCCTCTTAAACAATTCACCCCCTTCTCGTTTAAGGCCATATATTCTAACAACCTCATCATCATCAACACCATATGATTGTGTTTTTCTCTTTGCCCTCTAGAAGTGAACCTTCACCACTTAACCACTTGGTTATCTTTGTGTCTAGTGGGAATCTTCTTTGGGTTTCTCACCATAATTGCTAATTCAAAAAAATCCTAAACAAAGTGCAACCCATAAAATTTGCAATCCTAAAGTCAACTCACGTCACAAACCTTTGTCTAATGATGTTTTTGACAGTGTATTTGAGGACAAGGGAATCCCATATATCTTTTGCTTCCTTCCTTATAAGAGAAATGGACATTGAACAAATCATTAGATAACGCATTGAGTAAGGTGTGATAACATACCTTATTTGCATGAGTCCAAACATCAATTTGTTTCGCAGGCGTGCTTGAGTCGGGTTTAGAAGTCGTAAGTGCAAAAGCGACTTCGTACATGTCCAACAGGTGGACACACGTTCTTGCTAGCGTCGAAAATTCTGACCGGTGAACACTTTAATTTTCTATATGTCCAGAAATGGCTTCACAAAAATGATTTGTGTTGCGGAAATAACATTTGATGTCTCCAAAGTAGAGTTCTTGTTCTCCATATTGTTAGCCATAAGTTCTTACGTTGTAGTAAGTTAAAGTTGAAAACATGAAAATATTAGTTTCTTAAGGCGAGGGTGAACACTATCTGTAAGGACTTATCCGCGGTATATTGCACAAGTCCTCCAGGACACAACAGGAACTTCTCGGATAAAACTGATAATCAGACTAGCAAGTAAGCTCCTTTAGAGTAAGAATCCAAAATTACTAAAAAACTTAAAATTAAGAGAAAAGAATGAATGGGTGAAAATAGAGGAAGTCATGAGTGATGTTTTAGAGCAGTCTCATACCTCTTATTTATATGCAAAAGAGGCTCAAAAACTACAAAAAGAGGAAAGGAAAAAGTTGTTACAACAGTTCAGAGGTGACGTTGGAGATGACACCAGAGACGTTGTCAAAATTGGAAAACTACCAAAAAAGAAGGAGGAACGTAGAACAAGGCTTACAACGTTCCAGAGGTTCCTTTCAATCTTAAAGGCACGAACTCAATCTGAAAACAGATGAAAAAAAAATACAAGAATTTCTACGACATTCTTCGATCTGCAAAACAAACCATCGAAAATAACGCTCTTAGTTCAATCTGCTAGAGTTTTTCTTTCTGCAACAACACCCATTAGTGTCGATTGGAAAGAGTCTTTGTTTCATTAGACCAACACTGTAAAGTAATTTTAGGATTATATATCAATAATAATTTATGAACAAATAATATGTTGCATGTAATAACCTTATTACTATTAATAATAATAAAAATGAATGAAAACCTTAATTCTAAAAGAGAGATTTAAACTATATTATAATCTCGCACAATTTAAAAGATAGAGTGAATGATAATTTATAAATAAACAATATCTACTAGAGTCATCGGACATCAAATTTGAAAATATGTCAATATATATTTTAATTCAGAATAATATCTTTAAATAGTTTTTTGCGTTGCTATTTAACATGTACCACTAACTCTTTGACATTATTAAAAAAATAGAATGTTTTAGGAAGAACTAAAATTTAAAATAGAGAAAGCATATGAAAATAAAGTGAGTAGTTGAATGTATTATATGATGATAGGTGTAGATATATAGAATTAAGCATGTGGGGGAGGTTTGGAGTAAGAATAGGAAGTTTGAGTTGAGTGTGTGTAACAAAAAAGGAAAGAAGTAAGAAGTTTTTTTTAATTAAAATTAAAGTGGGAAAGACTAATAATGTTCTAGAAAGAGAAAGCATCCCCTTTTCACCGTTTTTCCCGTTTCTTGTCCCTCCTAGTTCCACCATCTCCGTCTAATCCTAACATTTATGTCAAACTGATCGAACTATATTAACCTTAAATGCCTCTACCAAAGCTGTTTATGTTTTATTCCGATTTACGACGCACACTTCTTACAATTTGAAAACAAACCCTGTGCTGGCCAAGGGTTTTTTGGAGGAATTATTGGTTTTCGAAAAAATATATTTGAATTACTTTTTATTTTTAAAGTACTTTAATTGAATTTTGAAACTAAAAAGGGTATTTTTATTTTCAAAATTTTACTGAGAAAAATAATCTTTCATTTTTTTTTTTAAAATACTCACATTCTAATGTTTTTGCATAGGCATATGTTATTATTACATTATTACAAATAAAATTTATATATAAGCATATTTTTGCATATGTTATTATTATTATATTTATTATTGTTATCATTATCATTACATTCTATTATTATTATATTTGTAATTGTTGCTATTTTATATAGTTTGCTATTCTTTCATTGTCCTCTTCAACTACGTGATATATTTTTCTAAACTTTATTAATTGAATTTAGTAAGAATTTTAGACTTTCATTATTATGAATGTTCTAATATATTGATGTAGACTTCATAATGTTGGTTTTATATATATAATTTGAAAATTGTAGTGAGTAATGATCCTAAAATATCTTAGGTATCTCTCTTTAATTTATAGATCTTGACTTGGTCTAATTTTTTTAATTAATTAAATATAATTCTTTTAAAATATTTGTTTAAATCATTTGTTTATAAAATGTTTATCATTTCAATGACAATTAACTATGGTACTTCTTCTTAATAGATAAGATATTCTTAAACGAATTGGATTAACTTAGTAATATGAGCCAATCTCAATCTATTTAGTGAAATAATTAAATATATATAATTAAAAATTTAACTTAATTTCCCTTTGGGTTTGTAAGAGGTGAGGGGGTCTTTGGTAATTAAAGTTTTTGTTGCACTTAAAATTTTGTTTTGCAGAGCCCTTAATCTAGAGAATAATACATTTAAGGGTTGAGATACTCCTTAAGTGTCTCATTTTGTTTTATTAATTCATTACTGATAAAAAAAATTAACTTAATCTTTTATCATAAAAAAAGGTTCGAGAATATCTATTCCTTAAATGGTAAAAAGGTTAAGATGTTGTTATATTATGCAATTCTTTCATATTAAACTGTATATATGACTAAATTGATTATGAGAGAAAGAAATTTAACATCAACCTTGATTATAGGCCCATCATATCCTAGGTAAAGTATTAAAGAATCATGTTTCTTGGTCACTGAGTGTAGTTATACACATAAAAAAATTTAAATTTGTTTGCTTATTATCACATATGAATAGATACTCGTTAATAAATTCATGAATTATTATTCATGGATCTGTTTCTGTCGAAAATTCAACATTCCATAAAAATGATTACTAAATATAATTTATAGATAAATTATTCACAGATCTATATCTGTAAATAAATTACATATGATTATTACACACATAATAATAACAATAGTAATATTAATAACATTAATAATAATATTAATAATAATAATTATAATAATAATAATAAGTTATATATTTATTCATAAAACCTAGGTTCAGTTCCTTAACACCTCAATTTCACTCACTGGATAGAACATTTGAAAGAGATATAAAATATCTTAAATTGAAAGGTTAAAGTTTCTTGAACCGTCTCAATTTAGTTATTGAAACGTATATATTGACATATTTTATTTCACTTAAATTAAATAACATACTTATTTTATTTTATCTTGATTAAAATTATTTTCTTAAATAACATTGCAATTCATCTTGTCCTACAAGTAATCAAGATTAGATTTAATCCACAAATCTACCAGTTTGTTACATTACCAAAAAATTTGTAATCTTTAAAATAATTGTAATACATTTTTCACCATAACTAATTTATTTTAGTTTTAACTCTTCTAAATTATACTTTAAAACCAGTGAAAAGAAGATTATTTTTACGAAGAATACTTTTTATTCACTAAAAATATAATTATTAGCACATAAAATGTCTTTCTATCATACTATAATATTATCGTGAATATTTTTTTTTATGAAAAGTGCTTCCTAACACATCTTTTAGTACAGTCTTTTAATACACACATACTCGATTAAAAACTAAAAATTTTGTGAGGAAAACTATCAAATAAATTATATTCATAATCTTTTGTAATTTTTAATAAAGTAAACCAATAAAAGACAATGTATAAAAAAAATGTTGATAAGGTTTTTGGGTGTAAACAGATGAGAGAAAGCATGATTGTTGGTAAATTTAGCCATAATTAGTAATTACTTACAGCGAAACTGTTGTTAAAGTGAATATGAGTGAATTATTGAGAAATGGAGGTTACATAAATGTAGTGTTTTAGTGTAAGGTAATTTAAAAATATAAAAGAGAATTGTAATTCATGACTTCAACAGCAGCATCTGAGACAGGAAGATCAAAGACATTATCTTTGTCAGCCCCCAACCAACCCGGAATGCTTTTCCAAACCCCACTTGTACCCCACTTCTCATACTCCAACAACACATACCTGCATCTTTTCTTAATACTTGTTCCTCAATAAACTCAAACTCAAAGAGTTATGTGTGAATTAAAATAGTTCACTTCCTTTTCTAATCTTCTTCCACTAGATAAGGATTAATCTTTGAAGAATGGTTTTTAGGTAGAAGAGTGAGTTAATAAAAGCTACATCAAAAAGCATGACATGTCGGATAAGATGCCAATGTCTAATGCTTCAAAACATTTAGTAGGCATCTATAGCCTAGACAATTTCTGGATGTTAAAAGCTGGCTCACACCTGTTCTAGTGGGGATGCTTTCATTACCACTCTTTTAATACTCTTTATAGTTTTTCTTTTCAAAAAAAGTTACGCATATTTAAAATATTCAAAAACTCTATTTTATATTACATTGTTTTATCATTTATTAATATATCTTTAAAAAGTTACTTTTATCACATATTATCATAATCGTCTATCTTTCTTTTAATCTTGATAGTGTAAAATATGTATAAAGCTTTATTGAAGAAGAAGGACATTAGATTAGAAGAGAAGAGTGGCAAGTTATATATTTTTAGAAATTTTATATTTCATAATACAAAGAAAATGTGGTGAAATAACTGAGAAAAATATTTTTTAAAAAATAATAAATGATAAAATAATTTATGTTTTGATCCAATTATCTAAAGGCACAAATCAATATCTGCCTAATGTTACATTTTTCTTAAATCATAAAAGCATAGAATGTAAGGGTATTTGTGAGTAAGGTTGGGTTAGATTTCATCCAACTTGATTAAAATAGTTTAAGATGAATTAAATTTGGCCTATGTCATTATTTTACCAAATCCAATCTAAATTAAATCAGTCCAATCAATAGTAAGTTGAATGGGTCAATGGATATTCACGAATGAGTATTTTACAATTTAAAAATGACATTATTTTTCAATTAATTTACATTATAATTTTTTGAATGTTTATAGTGTATACGTATTTTAATTTAAGGATAAATTAAATCAAAATAAATTTAAAAAAGAAGAAATTAATATATAGGTGGAAAAATGTGGAAAACACTTTATCAATTATTTAAAATTAAGATAATAAAGTATGAAAAGTGGCGTAGCTCACAAGGAATGAGAGTAGTCTTGATCTTCCAATTTTACAACAAGAAAAAAATCTTTGAGAGGAGAGTCAAGAATCAACGTTATTGGTGATTAAGAAATATATTATTCTATATAATTTGTTCACGTCAAGGTAAAGGTGGTGCACTAAGAGAAAGAGAAGTTTGTCACACTACTCCTATTGATCAAAATTTGTCATGGTTATAAACTTTTCTTTTATGACTTTTGTGGTTATTGTTTGGTACTATGTAAAAGAGAAATTTAATTTGTTAATTAAGTAATTGGATAGCGATTTGAAATATGGCATGAAAGTTTGAAAAAAAAAGTAGTTTAAAAACTAACAAAGAGTTCTCCAATAAAGACGTTGCAAGGAAAATATGGAAAAATAAAATACTAAAGTTAAAGAAAGGAAAATGGTGTTGAGTGAGAAGATTTACTACCTTAATTTGAAATATAATTTTATTTCCCGTTTCGTTGAAGTGTTGTGGCCTAAGTAGTATGGATACGGACATTGACACGATACGGATATGGATACAGAGATACAAATACGTATAATCTCTAAAATGTATGACACAGGGACACAGATCTATATATTATATAATTTTGAATTGTATAAATTGAAAATAAATATTTATGTGTAAAAGTATGTTTCAGATTCTTTTGAGAGCAGGAAGATATTTGTCATGACTCGTTCAAAAGAATTTGTTCCTTATTTTTATAATCATAATAAAAATTTATACAATAAATTTGAATTTTTAGAAAAATATTGTATTAATACCTTTTAAAATTGTGTTAGAACCGTACTGAAATTTTACAAAATTCAACAAATATTTTTTGAATTGAACACTTTACCAATAAGTGTCATACGAGTGTCCTACGAATATCAACACCGATACGTGTGTCCGACACGGATATGTCATTTAAGAAAAGTGTATGAGTATCAAGTAAAGTGCCCACACACGTTCTAGACATATTTGAATTTGGTCTCGTGGCTCAAACAATAGTGTTTATCACTTGTTGATTTTTCTTTTAAGCACCTACTTATAAAGATAACTGTCATTTCTTTGCTTCAACAGATTTTTGGCCCTCTCGTCAAGGCTTTTGTTGATATTTTGCACATTTTTTATTTTCTCCTCTTGATTTTTTTGAAAAAAAAGACCAAATACTAAGATAAAATGTATTTACAACATACATTAAGACTCACATTTATGTTTATACTTTTTATAGAAATTAAATTAATTGAATGTTAAAGTACCAAAACTAATTTCAAATTTACTTAAAATTGACATTGATCCCTTTTAAGCTTTTATGGACAAAGAGTCTATTCACAAAAAAGGCAAGAGACATTATTGGATCAAAGACCATTGACATTTGCATTCTGAGCAGAAGTATAAGAAAAGAAAAGAGAAATTTGCTACAGGATACTATTTTATTTTAGGTTAGAGATAATCTACCACTAGAGGTAAATAAGCATATTATGTTACTTTATCAACTAAATGTTTAGTTGGTGAAATGCATTAAATTTTATCTTTTATGTCCTTAATATAAAGTAAATGATACAACTTGAAGATCTCTCAATGATTATCTTTCTGCAAACTCACATGTAAAACATGGAAGAGGATTCAAACAAATGATAAAAATTAATTTTAAAGATGAAAAAATAATTAATTATTATATTAATTAAATTATATATTATTTTAAAAACTAAATATATTATTGATATTTAAAGTATTTTTTATTATTAATAAATATTTTTTAAATTTATATTTAATTAGTTATCATTTTAAAAACTAATTAGTTGGTAGCTAAAATCTTGATAATTAATTAAATATTAATTTAAAAAATTATTTATTAATAATACAAATAATTTAAATATTAATATTTTTAAAATTTTAAAATAATATTTAATTTACTTAATATAATAATTAATAAATATTTTTAAGATTAATATTTAATTAGCTATTAATTTTAAAAACTAATTAATTGATAGCTAAAATCTTAATAACTAATTAAATATCAATTTAAAAATTATTTATTAATAATTAATTTAATTAATATAATAATTAATTATTTTTAATGATTTGTTTTTTAGTTAACTCAACTAAATCTCTTTATAATATACTTTGTAAGAAAATGTATCCTCTACTCTAGTTTTTAACTAAAAAAATAAATTCATCCTCTCATTTATTTATAAAAAAATAGTGATTTGTAAGAAACTTTCTTATTTATTTGAAATAATTACAGAGCCTATATAAATGACTCTGTATAGAATACTTTTAGTAGTTACTTAGAGAAATAAGTAATATTTTTACTAGAAGTAGCTTCAAAACACACTTAAGGTAAAATTATCACTCTTAATCTTTTTCTCTTTTTTATTTTGATAGAAAAGTTATTTCAAAATTTTTTTTAAAAGAATACACAACTCATCTTGTTTTCCTTATATATGTTTACACTAATAAAGATAAATATAAGTTGAAAGGAAAAAAGTACACAAATTTTCCTGTATCTATTTAGATGGGTATAAAAACATAGAAAATTTATAAAAATTTATAGAAATAAAAGAATTAAGTTAACTATGAAAATATTTGAACTCCTTATTTGTTAAACTTTTTCATTTTTTTATTTTGAAAAAATTATTCGATTCTTAAAATTTAAAATCAAAATAAAAAAATCATCAACCATTTCCATATACAAATTGCATTTCTCCTCAATTTTCTCTTATAATTCCATTTTCACGGCATCCGATTAAATCAAATCTTTTAAGAATAAAATATAGCATTTCTTACAGTGATTAAAATAGAAACTCGGTCAATTTAGAGAAACTAAAAGTGCCTTTTTAAGAAAAGTGTATTACTTTTTTGCATGTGCTTTACTAAGTCTTAATTCCTAACATCTCATGTGGACCTCAGCATTCTGGGCTTTCCAGGCCCATACTGGCCCATGACAAACCATACCCGGGCCCGTAGAAGAAGCTTCTCAGTACCCGAGCATGAAATTTTAGAAATTTTAGAAGGAAAAAGAAAAGAAAGAGTATTGGATAAGCAAAGAAAAGAGGAAATAAAAATAAAATAAAAGAATAAAGAATGATACCATGGAATAAAGTTGCGAAAGATTGACCAACTGCTTAGTATTTGTTTGGATCTTACACGTACTCCAATAACGCCTCGCTGGCACATCCGAAACTCCGCCACGTGGCCTGAGCTTGAATTCCGACCTAGTATTAGGTTAGTGTGGAACTTGGAACATGGAAGAGCGACAACGAACGAGTGACGAAGAAACCACACCGTTCAACAAGTAATAACTGACATCATAGTCATCGTCATCGTCGGTTCAGAAGTAGAATGAAGCATAGTTTGTGTTTCTGAATTGTGAATTGTTTGTCAGTGGCGGAGATGAAGGGAGAGACGGCGACGCTGGTGCTGGTGAACCTGGCGGGGATAATGGAAAGGGCGGATGAGTCACTGCTTCCGGGAGTCTACAAGGAAGTGGGAGCGGCGCTGCACACCGACCCCACCGGCCTCGGTTCCCTCACTCTCTTCCGATCCATCGTTCAGTCCTCCTGCTACCCTATCGCCGCCTATCTCGCCGTCCGCCACAACCGCGCGCATGTTATCGCCCTCGGCGCTTTTCTCTGGGCCGCCGCCACCTTCCTCGTTGCATTCTCCTCCACTTTCTTCCAGGTCACCGCTGTTTCTTACGATACAAGTTACAACTCTTCAATTCATAGGAACGGGAAGAGTGTTTCTAAATTAGGGATGTCAGGGTAGTAGAATCAGTAATCTAGGTCTTTCACTACCAAATGCATCACGAATCATGAATGTGTTGGAATATTTGCGGATGTTTTCTTTAATATCTCGTCAACTATTTTTTTCAGCTTATCTACTTGAAAGGACTTCAATAAAGTGGCATAAGTTATTTTAGTTGATGAGAGAAATTCAATTTATTTTACTTTTTTACGTGTTTATAGAAAAAATTTAGCTAAACAGAATCATCTGAGATGATTTTAGCGTGTCCTTTGTTAATGGAAGTTTGTCTAGACTTTAAGCCTCACATTTCTGGTAAAAGCATTGAGTTGGGGATATCACCTTATAATTTTTCTTTTGTTATAACATGTACCGTCTTTGCTACCATAATTCTGAATAACTGATATCTGTCTGTGACATAATAAGTAAGACCAAGAGGTTTAGTACTTTTGAAGGTGAAGGTGAAAGGAACGAGCGTCAAACCACATTTTACATGTTACAAGATAAGAAGAGCAAAAAATAAAAAGAAGGAAATTTGTTTTATCACACTGAAGTGTGCTTAAAAAATGTTACGAAATTGGTGTTGAAGACTATGTCTCCGGTGCCATCCTAGTGTCATTGCATACCTTTTTGCCTTACAAAGAAATAGTATTCAAGACTACTCTAATTTCCGAAAGCATATATTTGTTCATTGCCATTTTTCCTTTTGTATTAGGCAGTAGGCAAACGTATGAAGTCCTTGAAGCAATGTCGGTCTAACTGTTATGCTATTGTAGCTATATGACTGATTGTATTCACTTTGAACTTTGAAGTCATTGTATTATAGGTAGCTTTGTCACGAGCATTTAATGGGATTGGCCTTGCGCTTGTAGCACCTGCAATCCAGTCTCTTGTTGCTGACTCAACTGATGATAGCAATCGTGGCATGGCTTTTGGATGGCTTCAACTAACAGCCAATGTTGGTTCAATTATTGGTGGCCTCTTCTCAGTGTTGATAGCTCCAATAACGGTGTTTGGAATCCCTGGTTGGAGAATTTCCTTTCACATTGTTGGACTAATAAGCATTATAGTAGGTGTTTTAGTATACCTCTTTGCCAATGATCCTCACTTCTCAGATAATGGTACAAATGATAGAAGGCAAGCTCCAAATAAAACATTTTGGTCTGAAGTGAAAGATCTGGTTCAGGAGTCCAAGTCAGTTTTGAAGATTTCGTCTTTTCAGATTATTGTTGCACAGGGTGTCACTGGCTCCTTTCCCTGGTCTGCTTTATCATTCGCACCAATGTGGTTAGAGCTTATTGGCTTCACCCATAACAAAACTGCTTTCCTCATAGCTCTGTTTGTCGTTGCCAGTTCTATTGGGGGATTGTTTGGAGGTAAGATGGGAGATATTCTCTCCAAGCATCTTCCAAATTCTGGGAGAATAATTCTGGCTCAGATAAGTTCTGGATCAGCCATCCCCTTAGCAGCACTTCTTTTGCTTGGTTTGCCAGATGATCCCTCCTCTATAGTATCTCATGCTTTGGTTCTAATAATTATGGGACTCCTGATATCTTGGAACGCTCCTGCTACAAATAAGTACACATTTTAAACTATTCTTTAGTTTGTCTGTTTATTTAATCATCTTTCCCTTAATTGGTATAGTATTTGCTATAAACAGTCTGGAAATATCTTGCACACCTTCCAACTTTTGTTATGATGATTCATCAAACTTTTATGTTATTGAATGTATGTTACAGTACTTACATTGCTGATTTGTTAAACTCATAAAGTCCTCTCTACTTAGGCTAGTGACATCTTAATTTGGAATGATTTCCATCTGAAACTTGCTTACAAACGTGGTTAGAGCAAACTGACTTGTAGTATGGTTATTAATAGGTACCTTCAATTAGCCCTACTAAATATTCAACAGCCGAATAATTTCAAAATTTTCAAATTTGCTTTTGAATTCTGAAATATATTAAATTTTCTTTGGGTTTTGTGCATAACCGGAACAAGTTTTTATTACTTAAGTGCAAACTATTCTGCATCTTCCTGTGGCAGAAAGATAGTGCTAAACACAGCATAATTTATTGCTTTTGTTGTGATCTAGAGCTGAAAGATAGCTGTGTGATTGTAGAAAAGATTGTTCAAGTTATATGTTTATGCATGGCTTAATTTGTCCCCTGTATGGACATTAGTCCAATTTTTGCAGAGATAGTTCCAGAGAGATCCCGAACAAGTGTATATGCCTTGGACAGATCTTTTGAGTCTATACTATCATCTTTTGCTCCCCCTGCAGTGGGGATTTTGGCTCAGCATGTTTATGGGTATAAGCCCATTCCTGAAGGGTCTAGTGAATCTCAAGAGATTTTAACAGACAGAGAGAATGCTGCATCATTGGCTAAGTCTCTTTACACAGCAATAGGAATCCCAATGGCTATCTGCTGTATAATCTACACATTTCTTTATAGAACATATCCAAGAGACAGGGAACGAGCGAAGATGGGGGCTTTAATAGAATCAGAGATGCGGTTAATTGAATCAAGTGGTTTAGCCATTGATAAAGAGTTTGAGTCACAAGAAGTATCTATTGCAGATTATGATGGTGATGGCGATCTTGATGGTGAAGAGAACACATTACTCTACCAGCAGTTGACATTTTCCAAAGAATAGACACATCACAATTTTAGAAGATTTGCCAAATGATATTTTAGGTCCCAACAAAGACAGGTTTCAAGTATATACTACATGGTGAAGAATTTTCAGGACTACATTTTGATAATTTTTTTGCTTGAATCATACATGAACAATCATAGATGAAACTGTATACGCTTTCATAGTTTTTGTCTTTCTCTCTTTTGAGGGAATAGTTCCCTGTTGTATGCAATTCAACTTTGTAAACTGTAATAGGTTGGATAACACTGAATTTAGATTTATTTGTTTTGGCTAATGTAATTGACATTCTAATTTCTTAAATATCTAGTGTGGTGTGAGTTTTCTCAGCAATTCAAAATACAAATACGGAGCACACATTGACAGGGAGAACTAGAAGAAAAACAAAAGTGGAATAATATAAAAGTAACTTTCATCTCCTAAGAATGTAGGCATTTTTTACCAGTAACTTTCATTCTTGAAATCAGTTATATGTAATTTTTTGTTAAAAGAATACTAAATATGAAATTTTTTCTTGTTGTTTCATGAAGTTTTTTTTGCATTCTATAGAATATAAAAGTATAAATATTTATAATATTTCATGTCTGTTAGAAAATTAGAAAAGAATAAATATATTTTATTTTCGAAAAAAGACATGTTCTGATATCTATACATTTTATGTCCACGAGAATGTGGGAAATTACCTTTATTCCATATTCTAAATTATTTTACAATTTAAAAATATTTCTAAGAATGTGGAAAGTTAGCCAAATAAGTTTTATTAGATATACCTAAAAGTAATATTATTATAATATTTCTAGAAATGTGAATAATGTGAATACAACATCATAACTTCAAATAAAGGTCTTTTAGTTATAATCTTCATCACAAATATCAAATCGACAATTATGTTAAAAATGTAAAAGTAATGATTAAGAATCAAAATTATTTTAAAAAGAAAAAAATAAAATTTACAATTGAAGATGATATGTAATGATTTAAAAACAAAGAATTACGAACATTCTCAACATTCACAATTTTTTGTTACTTCATAATAGACATTTAATGCCAAACAAGAATGCTGATTTTTATTTATTCCTTCTTCTTCTTCTTCTTTTCTTTCACAACTTTTATTTTCTCTCTTATTTTTTTTTTTATTTCTAATTATCTTCGTTCCTTCACCACAATTGTTTATGGTTGTGATTTTTAATACAGTTTGTGAGATAGGTATAATACAGAAGGCTTGAGATGCGATTTCCATTTACAGAGCTGTAAAATCAAAATATCCCGAAGCTCATGGGCCAGACCCAACTCCTATAATGACGGGCCTCTCATTTTGACCCATTTACAAAAGGATTTTTTTTGGTGCACTCTCATACTTTTCTTCTGCACCCATAAATATTAAAAATCCCCACTTTTCCCTTAGATTTAAAGTTAGAAATCTCTTAAATTATACAATCCAGAACTTAAAATTTTTAATGGATTACATGATCTGAAAAAGTAGTTTAAAAGTTAATTTTAACTTATAAATTATATAATATAAAAAGTCAATATTGTATTGCAGATTATACCATTTAAAAATTCTTTTTTATTAAAATAATAAATTCCAGATTTCATAATCTGTAGCATGTTGCTGCTGAAGTAAAATCTGTAGCATGTTGCTGAAGTAAAATCTAAACATTTTTTTTTGAATCCACGACATAACACATGGCCAACAGGGTGGCAAAAACAATAAGGAACAACAACAAAGAAGTGGTTTTATGGGGATGTGAAAATCATGAGATGCAAAACAAAATAACTCTTAAAAAGAGGGTTAAGAAAATCCCCTATTTCACATAAGCCTATATTATAGGATTAGGGAGAGGGTTTGAGTGGCTTAGTCCATAGAATATTTTTACACTACATGATTACTTTTGGATGTTAGTTAGTTGCATCTTGTTTTACAGGTAATTGCATTATGCACCCTCATCATTTGAAGCGACTCCATGTAAATTTGAAATTTCAATTTTATCTTTTGGATTATACAATATGAAATCCATAATACACAAAGATGTATAATTGATTCTTCAATCTGAAATACATATTTTATGAATTTTTTAATTTTGTTCAAGTTGCTTAAATACAAAATCATTATATTCCAATACAAAATTAATTTTGTAATAATAAAAATATTTCGATAAATTAAGCACATAACAAGGTTGTTATAAATAATCATGTCATATACTACTTCTAAAAGTTCACGCACTACATATTTTAACTTAAAAATACAAAACCTAAGTACATAACAAAAAATCCTCCTCCCTCATCCGTGATGTTGTTGGGATAACTACAATGCACTTTGGGTTTTTTTCCATCCTGGAGTACCTTCCAACATATGTCCACAATCAATAATGTGTTGTAGGATGTCAGTGATCCTTCTAAATTACATTTATTGAAATGAAATTGGTCATTTAAAATATAAAACAAAGAATCATGGTAAAATAACAATAGATACAAAAGAAGATAAATTACTCACCAGACAAGCATAGTCATACTAAGATGCAGGTCATGTCTCACCATCATTCGAACTATGCGACTGATGATGTGGTAGTACAAACGATCAATCTTCGTCCACCCCATGAAGTATGTACAAGTGTGACATTGATCTCAACTAGTGCATGTATCCGATTGCACTTGATGATGGATGTGAAGCCACTCTCAGACCCATAACAAGGTGGTTAGTAAAGTGCAATCATCGAGCATGAATAACAACCACTCCTTCCAATGGTGGGAAGGTCGGGGAACCGTTTGCTCGAACCCAAACTGCCGCAATACACGCTTTTGAAAATGACCATGAGAGCACATCCCAAGCCAAATATATTTGAGAACATGAATATCACCTCAAACAACCTATTAAGACTATGGTTGTCATAAGGAGTCCATATCACCCCAACATGGATAACACCATCTAATTTAACGTGCACAACACCGACTATACATATATGGTATCGATCACATAATATACAAACTTAGGAAGAACCTTTTGATATGTGAGATTGATATACCTCCTTCCCATTCCTAGGAAGTTCTCACATGTCCACCTATTATGTCATCAACAAAACATATTCATATATTCAACTGAAAATAAATCTAAAATTTTCAAATTCTATATATTGTTTACCTATAAAAGTATGACATAACCACCTAGTTACTTTGTTTGGACAAAGTATGCATCCCTCAATCGGTCATACATGTAGGCGAGCGTGGCAGCTCCCCATGCGTATCCACCACACATCTTCAAATTGTTGAACAACGTCAAGTACAATACGTTAACATATGTTGCACTTTTATGAGCGAATATTTTGTACCCAACAAGATGCAACAAATAAGTATGAGTGCCAAACTCCACTGGCTGAAATGAAAACCTTATCAACGATCTCATGGCTAATGTTGCACAATGGAAACAATCTGATGTTAAGCACCGAGACCTCAATTTAAGGATGAGAGATCCCAAGTTTACTTAACTTCCGGTCGTGGGAGACCAACTTCAACTCCACTTGATCCTAAAAAAAATATGGCAATGTTTCTAATTGCAAACAATAACACATGACCAAATATAACTAAATTGTTTATTCCTTACTTCTCTCTCCCAGAGTCTTAAGGTCACGTGATCAACATAACTCAGTAGTAAAAAGGTATCAAAAGGCCTACCAGTGAATCTGTGATGCTCATAATGTCTTCTTGCAACTTTTGGCAATATATCACCACCAATGTCAATGGAAGTTTTCTCCTAGTCTCTTTTTGCGGATTGACGTTGTTGGTCCCTGTCTAGCTTTTCCTTAAGATGCTTCATCTTTAGTCCTAACAATTTCTCAACCAAATGCCAAAAAGGCCAAATGATTCCATTAAGAGTAATTTTTTTTAAAAAAAAATGCATTCCAAAATATGCATTCTAAAATTTATTAATATATTCCTGGATGCACAATCTAGAATGCATTTATGGATTTGAAAATGTATTTCAGATTGTGCATTTCAGAATGTACACAACACATCAAAATAGGTTAAGAATTGTGTAATCCATAATTTTCTAGATCACTCAATCCGAAATAAACCACCACCAACAAAAACAAAGAGAGATTCACGAAAATTAGCCTCTTCAAGTTGTACAGTGGGGCATCAAGGTCCGAGGCTATTCTTCAAAGGGAAACACTTTTCGGCAAAACCTCTCATACAAACAACGCAGGAAATGAAGTGAGTGAGGAGAAAAGAAGTAGGATATTTTATAAATGTGAAGCATAGTGTTTTGGACAAACACAACTTCAAACCATAGGGTTGTAGAATGCAATGACCTATACAATTACATCATATAAATAAATAAAAAATTAAAAAAGTGTTTGTACATTAAAATTTGATTGATGTGTTATAATATCAAATATTTAATGAAAATATTTTTTTTTATTCAAATTAAGGCAATTCATGGATTTAACTAGAGGTCGAACTAAACCTTTCACTACAAGAAAACCATGAAATAGAAACCAATTTGTAGAAATCAAAATAATTAGTTGCAATAGTAACTAAATTAGAGACTATTTTAAAAACTAAAACAAAAATTGGTTTCTAAATTAGTTTCTATTATTTTCTATTATTGTTAAATAGTTTCTAAATTGGTATCCAATTAGCAACCAAGGTTTTTGCTACCAAATTTAGAAACTAAATAATTGGTAGTTAAAACCTTAGTTGCTAATTAGATACCAATTTAGAAACCATTTACAATAATAGAAAATAATAGAAACTAATTTAGAAACCATTTTTTTTTAGTTTTTAAAATGGTCTCTATTTTAGTTCCTATTGTAACTAATTATTTTGGTCTCTAAAAATTGGTTTCTATTTCATGATTTTCTTGTAGTGATTATGCTTGTTTAGACATTAGGATACCTTATGCAGAGGAATAATTCTGGTCAACTTTTTAGTGGCAGATTTTTTTTAAGTTATTTGTCATTTTTTTTTTATAGATTGTCCAAGTTACTTGTCAATTTTTTTTTGTTGGTAGACTGTCCAAGTTAGTAAATATTTTTAACAATAAAATTAATAAATTATCCAAATAACTCATCTATTACTGCATATAGATGTAGAATTATTTCTATAGCCATAGATTCATGACTGTTAACAAATCTTAGACTTAAGTGTTATTTTCTTATTTTTCTTAAAATTCAAAGTGTGGTTAATTCCTTTATTTGATTAATTGATAATGGTTTTATTTGACTTTCCATGTTAATTTCACTCTTTCTATGGATTTGGAATACTACCAATTGTTAGTTTGTAAATGTAGGATAAAATAGTAATTTAAATTTTAAGTATAACATTAGATTAATAATTAATTTATAAAAATAGAAGCAAATTATTTCTTGATTGAGATAGTTAGAAAGATAACACAAAAAAAAAAAAACATAGCCTTACCAAAGAGAAAAAAAGGAAGACTAGCCACTTGCCAAAATAGAGGTATTTTCATTTCTTTGCATTTCATTATTTGATAAATACATTTAGACCAATAATTTCTTTATATTGTTATGCATTTGGTTACTGCATTATATGTTAAATGTATGGTTCCATATTTTTAGTTCACTCCTGAAGTTAAATGAAAGTGTAAGTTTTATAAGAACAATTATATTAGAGTAATTTGTTCTTATTTATTAAAGAATAAAAAATGATATCAAAGAAAATTTACCAATAACATATATTTTTTATATAATGGTGTATATATATATATATATATATATATATTTTTTCTTAATTTCAATAAAAATATATAATATTATACCAAGATGTAATAAAGTTTTTAGTTTCCAAATAATATTTAATTTATTTAATATAGTAACTAATTGTTTTTTATTTTTATTATTTTTTTAGTGTATAGTAACTTTTGTATATAAAAGTTAATTAATAAAAATTTATTCAGTTGATAAAGATCAATTTATATCTCATAAGGATATACGAGTTTAAATTTTGTCATATAATAGTCTCACTAGGATATGATAATCTTTATTAATAATATGTAAGTGTCTTTATAATTGTCAATTGAATCTTTAAATATATTCTAAAAGTAATGAATTTGTAAGACTTAATACACATATATTTTTTAATATATATATATATATATATATATATATAAACATATTATTTTAATAGAGATTCTATACACATGTTTAAATTTAAAGAAAATTTCTTATAAACTTAGACAAGGTTATTACATAAGTAATTAAGCTTCTTCAGCTTAACCAATTTATATTAAAATAATATATTTATTTTTAAGCTTACTCTAATAAGTAACATTCATCGGAAATATTTTTACAAATCACCAATTATATTTTTACTTTTATCCATCAAAAGTATTCTTATATCATATATATAATATTCAATAACTAAGAATAAATTGTAAAAGATGAAAATTAATAATATCTGCCCGTCTAGCTCAGTTGGTAGAGCGCAAGGCTCTTAACCTTGTGGTCGTGGGTTCGAGCCCCACGGTGGGCGATTTTTTTTATGTTTTCTCTTTTTTAATTTTAGGGTTTTTTGTTTTCCTCTTTTTTTAATTTCTTTTTCCTTATAGTTTTTTTTTAAATGTACTGTTAATGTATTTTTATTTTCAATTTTATATTTAATATTTATTTCTAAAGATTATGCATTTAAAAATGTTTTTAAATAGTTTTAAATTTAGTAATCAAATATTAAAATTACAAGATACAAAAAGATAATAACACTTATATCTCAATTTAAATGTATATTTTTTAAATATAATAATCTTTTTAAATATGATTTTATTAATTATAATAAAATATACTTCTTAGAAAAATAATAAAAATGATTTTATACTCCAAAATAATTTCTAAATATTATTTTTTATAAACATATATTTTATAATTAAAAACAATTTAAATTATTTTTTAAATATTATTTTGCTGTATATATATATTTATTTATTGAAAATTATACCTTTATTTATTTTATTTATAATAATACATTTATTTTGTTAACCCAACTTCAGTGACATTCTTAAAATTCTTAACCTCTCACTTCATTGTCCCCAAATTTATCAGAAATTTAAAAAAGAAAAAAAAAATGATACATTTCAAACAATTATGTACAAAATTCATAGTATACAAAGTAATTATAGTAAATGTGTAACTTTAAAAGTATAATTCTGGTAACTAGATAATAAAATCATGAGTTACAAAAGATGAAACACTTATATCTCATGTAATTCCTTCTAAAGATACATTTTCATACAAGAAAGGAGAATGCGAGAAATATTATAATACTACTTTTTAAATATATAATTATTTTTTACAATTATAAATCATGAGGTATAAAAGATAATAACCCTTATATCTCAATTAACTCCTTTTAAAATTAATTTTTATAAAAAAGTAAAATATGAAAAATGTTTTAATACTATATATACTATTCAAAATGTATAACAGAATTCAGTCATATATTTAGTGTGATTCCTTTAATTTTTCTTCGCAACATAAAATAATATAGTAAAGGTTAATATTTTTATCCTTTTATAAATGTGGCATTTATAGTAATTAAGTGTAAAACTGATTGATATAATTATCACGAAAGCATAATTTTAAAGTATACTTTCTGGCAACTAAATAATAAGAGCACGAATTTAAAAGCATAATAACACTTATGAATCATTTTATTCAACCCATTAATATTTTTTTTTTAAATTAAAAGGCACCAGTAATTTTTTATTTATTTAAATTGACAACATGAGTATCACTCTCGAACTAAAATTAGAAAAATTAAAGTATTATATTTTGTTTCTGCATTATGTCAGAACGTATTACCTATATTTCAAATATCAATACCGAAATAATTGACTGAAAATAGAAAATACGAGTCACTCGTTTGTGCCACAAGAATATATAAATAAAAAAAGTAAGATAATAATATTGAGATCTTGTTACTTCAATGAAAAGATTCGCATCTAATAAATATACATTATAATTATTTATAATTTTTGCATCTGACAACTTTATTATACACATTATTTGTATATAAATATATCACGTAATTATAGGAGTTTGAATAATATATATTCCCATTTTTTTTCATACATATAATTTAATATATAAATAAAAATAATTCTGATTAATTTTAATATATTTGATATTTTTAAAACTTTTATACATCTATTTTAACATGTGGAAAATATCTTCTGAAAATCCACATATATATTATCCTCTTTTGGTAATTCTGTTTTTAGTGTGTAATTTATATATATATATATATATACATATATTATATATATATTATATTATATTACATGTTTAATATTTTACATCATATATTATATATATTTTCAATAAGATGGAGATATTTTTTAACATGATGTTCAATGAATATTATTAATTAAAATATAGTTAATAAGATAGTGAAATTCATAGTTACTTTTTAATGTATAATATAATTGTCACACTAAGATTCTTGTTATACAATGACTTTTGCGAGATACATCCTTATTATTAATCATATTCTATTAGAAACTGATTATAGGTTAGGGTAAATATGCACCTATTTATCTAAGTCTAATTCATAAACTTTATATAACTTTTCACTACCTGATGTCTTAATCTACATGATCAAATAATTAATAAACCTTTACTTAATAAGCTAATATGTTTGATATCTCGTCACATAGGCCAACACTTTCACCACACATGTTACCATCCAAAGTATCCAATGCACATCAAGAAAAGGGTGACATGTCATATATATATATATATATTATATATATACATATCATATCTCACCTTATCATTATCATCACATACATATCATACATTAATCATATATTTCAACACATATATAATTAGTTACATTTATTATATATTATCATCATTAATAATATTTGAATAATAAACCATTGAGCTCCTTTTGTTCAAGTGCATTCACTTCCCATTACTCAGAAATACCATCTCTCTTAATCACCAATCTCCATGCTCGAGTGTCCATCCCTTAAGTGTCCTCATCACCCTATTGTAATACATACCTATTGGACTTTTTCCAACAAGGTCGAGAGGTTCATGCATTGTTATATCAATGCTTGAGAAACTATTTCACCACTTTAGTTCCCTAACTTGGTTGCATGATTCTCCAAGGTTTTAGAACTCATGAAACACCGCCAATCATCCTCACTTGAGTGGAAGCCTTCTAAAAGAGAAAGAGTTTCTCTAACCGCTCTTTCACTCAAGCGACAAGCTCTCACTTGAGCTAAACACTCAATCACTTGAGAGTTCACATAATCGTTCAAGCCATGGTGAGTAGTGTGTTAAGTCAGTAGATGATCTAATACTCATAAGATGATCTAATGATATGAGTGTTTATGTGTTTTGATGATAATAAACACTATAAGATGTGTTACAGTATAACAAAGTTCACTCATATGCAGTATAAGTTTAAAACATTAAGAAAATGAGCAAAGACCAACAAATGTTAACACATTAGACAATACAACTAGCAACAAGACGTGTTAAACGAATGTCACATACTCATAGTAGAAAGACTATCAGACAATCCAATATTGATCTTAGTATAGGACAAATGCCTAAGAGCTTATAAAGATAACATTCAAAGAAGAAAAGACGCGTAAAATGATATACATAAAAAGCTCACGTCAAATGATCTCATTGGAATGCATAAGATGAACTCATTAAGAAGATCTCATCACAAGATCCTAGTGCACGTGGAATCATTAGAAGATCATCACACGATCCCCTTGAAGATCATAAGGCAAACGATATCAAAGCACTTGTTTACAAGCAATCGGACGAATACTAAAGATTGCACATATCAGATGATACAAGTATCTTCTACTCTTTAGACAAACCACTTTGTCATGGAAGTGGTCATATTAAACTTTTACCTTCTTAGAAAGTTTTATGACATTATTATTACGTTTTCAAATCTTATTTGATATCTCTAAAACATAGAAAATATTATTTTCAAATAAGATTAATGATTAAATGGTTTTGGAAAGATTTTGTATTTAAGAACGTAACATAGAAGAATTTGAAAATCTCAAATACCTTGTGTTTAAATGTTTTGTGAATGGAAAATACTTTCTTGACTATAAAATATTTTCAAATACAACTTTGCAATTAGAATTAAATTTAAAACTATATTGGAAAGTTTTTTAATGAAAAATATTTCATTATAAAGTCTTAGAAAATGAGAGCATGAAAGTTTTACATTCTTAGAATGTTTTATGACATTACTTTTATGTTTTCAAATCTTATTTAAAATCTCCACAACATAGAAAACATTATTTTTAAATAAGATTAATGATTAAATGGTTTTGGAAAGTTTTCGTATTTGAGAACATAACACATACCCCCTCCGAATCTAAAACACTATAAGAAGAACTATTGTTGTTGAGATCCCAACCCAATCCCTTTAAATGATTGGGGTTGAAAATATGGTTTCTTCTTATTGTCCTAACCATTCTATTTTTGGCCTTCAACCCCTCCACCACCTTGGATTTCTCAAACGAAGCGAAAAACTCTTTGATAGATAACAAAATCACAATCTCTTTTATCTCCTATCTTAGGGCATGATGTGAGTTGATTTTAGGTGTTTTCATTTATGGTGACACTTTTACTTAAGATTGGAATTTTATCAATTAATGGTGAGGACCTAAGGAAGATTATCATAGGACACGAACTTAACCAAGTGATTAAGTAAGTGTGAAAATGCACTTCATAGAGGCAAAGATGAAAAACAAAATATAGTGAGTATGAGATGCAATTGCGAAATTGAAATGGGCACAAGGTAAACATCAATGGTGGACATGGTCTCCCAAATGATGCACCATACTCATGATTATGAGTGAAACCCAAGAGCAACAAATAAGAGAACTAAAAGACAAAAAAACATAAAAGGAATGGAGAAATGGAATGAGAAAACTTATGGTGGTGGGTGAGAAATGTCACGCCACTTGGAGGGTGATTTTCTTCCAAGATTAGTGTGTTGGCCACCACTTGAGAGCTTCCCAATCACTCAAGATAAGTCCTCAAACCTAAGAGGACATAAGCCTCACTAAAATGATACATACACTCCCTCTTATGCTAAAGGCACCTTATTCTAGCCTATCTTTGCTATTTGGACCCCTAAAGTGAGCCCAACATTATTTACAACATATTCTATCTCTTAAGAAGACCAAAAGGAAGAACAGTTGGTGCTCTGGTTTATGCCCATCTCAACTGGTCGAGCCCATGAGATCCTCGGTGGGGTCTTGAATTGTTTGCTGAGATGACTGCTCGCCATGTGCTTTGTCTTTTTCTTCTTTGGTCATCATGAGAATATGGCTATTGCACAAATTTTTTATTTTTATTTTTTTTAATAAGCAATAAAGATTTAATAAATAGAAGTACTAGGGGTACTCCAACCCATTTACACAATTCCTTATACTAAAGAAATGAGGTTTCCAGATAACATGCCTAAACATACACATATATATGCTAATCTTAACCTCTTTAAAAACAACAAGATGTCAATACATAAACCAAATTAGCTATAAAGGAATCCTACAACTTAGTCCAATTCCAGACTATAAGCGTATCAACTCAAAAGAAAGACTTTGTCTCCTTGCTATCTATTGCATTTTCCAAGCATCCATTATGATTATAGTTGTACCCCAAGGGCATTCCTCTCATGCAAACTAAGAATCCAACCAAAAGCAAAGAAAGGGCGTTAATCATCAATGTATTGATTTTAAACATTCATATACATTAATACACCAATCAGAATAAGAGAAATTTGACTTTGGAAATTTATAACTTACCCATG
>Ga0123342_1003741_pt1 | contig 24025 bp, 17 predicted proteins | sample Turbeawhitnodule_FD_89960 | JGI IMG/M metagenome (GOLD analysis project Ga0123342, IMG submission 89960) | Root nodule microbial communities of legume samples collected from Mexico - Turtle bean Mexico white nodule | ecosystem: Host-associated > Plants > Roots > Nodule | place: Mexico: Nepantla... | reverse complement strand
TACGTACCTCTAGGAACCCTCTTTGGTTTTGTAAACCATAGCCATGCAAACAACACACAGAGGAGAACAACAAATCCTCCAACACTGCCACCAATTATAGCCCACTTCTTGCTTGAATCTCCTACAATACAGTAAAAAGTTTATATCAGCTCCATAATTGTATTCGGGCAGTCACACAAAAATCAAATATGTTTTTATTAGGCTCTTTATTTTTATTTTCAGAAATTCATATTGAAAATGGTTAAAACAATTAAAAGATGTAAGCTATTTGTTTTAAAAATTGTACCTTGTTTTAAAAAGGGTGCAATATCAATGGTTTGATTATCAGCAAAGAAAGGTGTGGTGGAGTATCTCATGAAACAGCCAGCATCATATGCTCTTCCCTCTGTTTTGGGAAGACAACTTTGTAAGTTGTTGTATCCAACTTGCATGCAACTCAGACATTTATCCTCAGTTGCAGTTTCAACACACTGTGCAACAGCATAAATTGCACTACCACCAGCCACCTCTGTCTTAGTAGCTGCATAAAACCTTTTGGTTTTTGGTGTTGCTCTTTGGATATCCCAAATAACTTGTTGTCCAACTGATATAAAACCAGTGGCATTTGAAGTGATGTTTCCACATGATACACCATTGCCAACTTCATTTGTCTGGTCGAAGAACCTCTCGCTCTCATACCTACATCATCACATTTTCATAATATCCAACATTAAAGTTAATGCTCAAATCATCAACTTGGCCTCATACTAATGTTTAAAACTAAACACTTTCATAATCAACTTTTATACTTTCATCTTATTGCAAACTCTTAAACTAGATAAAGATGTTAACTTATCATGTTTTTTTTTTTAAATTATACCATGATAATTTTCCATTGATAGATAGAGTATTTCTTTTATTCTGACTCCAGCATTAATGCAAAACAATTGACATATATATGAAAACTGAATCATGGGAAGATGGTTTTTTATTTTTCTCAAATAGTCTTTGACTATTGTGTTGCCTGGCCTAAAAAAACTAATGTTGGATTATTATTATTGTGTTATAAGGTCTAATGGGATTTTGATGGAAATTTTTTGTTAAAAGAGATAAAACTAATTAATGTGATATATGTTAATGGTTGTCATATATATATATATATGGATTTCATTTATTTATTTGATCTATATAATAAAGGTTAAATTCAAATTAAAATATTTTTCATTTATTTTATTTTTTTACTGTATTTTGTATCTTGCTGTATTATTTTTAAAGATAATGATATATTAACAACTTCAATCTATTATACAACAACATTACCATTCTTAATACTATTATTTAATATTTTTACATATTAATTAATAATAAATTTACTCTTTATTATTTATATATATATATTTATTTTTAAATTCACCACATCAAAAATTTATACAACTCTTTTTGGAGTTGTCAATGTCAAAAGTATCATTTTCCATTGAAAAAAAATTGAAGTTTATTTTTCACAAAGTGCTGATGTAAAAAGTGAATTATATATTTTAACATAAATATTATAAAATTAACAACTTTGTCATACATTAGTTTTTTATTGAATAATAATATAAAATTTTATATTACAAAGGCATTTAAATTAAATTCTATCATTATTATATATTTCTTGAACATTTTTTAGTTCAAATTGAGATGAAGTTGTATCATTCAAATATATATATATATATATATAAAATATGAATAATTATATTGTATTTTTATTGTTTAATTTTGAAAAAAATATATATAATAGATAATTATAATTTAATAGTAGATCGTCGAAAATGATCATGGATGATGTTTAACATGTGAACTCGTTTGATAATAAGCTTGAGACGTGTGCATATAACATGTAAGTTTTTGTGAAAAGACGTGAGCGATGCAGAGAACTTCTTAATGCATATATTAATAACTTTGGCTGTTCTTGAAACCGTGGATGATATGTACCTGAGGAAGCAACCGTCGTAGATGACTCTGGCGCCGTTGGCGGCGGAGCAGTTGCGGATTTGGGTTGAGGCGGTGTTGAAGCAAGAAAGACAATCATTGTTGGAGAGATAGTTTCTGCATTGAAACATAACAAAGGTGAGAACATCTCCTGTGGCTTGCTGTGTTGTGCCAAAGTGCTTGCTGTCATTTATAATATCTCCTCTAAGCTCTGAAAATGTTGCGTTGATATTGGCATGGAAACTCTGCAAGTTGGTAGCGTTGTATGTGCTGCACCCACTGTTTATCATACGTGTCTGTGGATCACCCGTTGCACCATGTTCTACAATATTGCTCCACAACATCATAGTTAAGACAATTAGCTTTAGTTCAAACATGATGTTGTGTCTGGTTTCAGAGAGAATGAACAACAATGCTGTTCACATATGTATATGACTTGGCACGTATATGTTAAGCAGATAGAGACAGTGAAGAAAGAGAACTCCATAGTACGTCCAAGAGATCGAGGATGATGTTTTTATTATATATTTATAGTCAAAATGTCAAATACACCAAATATTAGAGGAAATAACCAAATTATGTTTTATAACAAAAGATAACAATAATTGATAAAATAATTTATTATTATTATTATTATTGTTTTATCTCAAATCGGAATGATTAAGAAATAATATCATTAAAGTGATATGTATTTTTATTTATCTTAACAAATGTTAGTGGTGATTTAGAAAATTATATATTAGTGATAGCTAGAAAGGTTTTTATTTTATATATTGTGTGGACATAATTTATAATTTATATAGAAATGTGAGTATGAGAGGCGTGAAATTTTACATATATTAGGAAAATTATTCACTAATTAAGTAAAAGTCAAAATTGATGATAGCATCTACATTTTGACTACGGTTTCTAGAGTCAATGCTCATTTTTTGGTCCTCCATTGTCATTATACCAAGCACACTAAATTCTTTTAGGAAAATATTTCTTTAATACACAATGTGGAGTAGTATACACTTCATCCTTCTCCTATAATAATTATAATTATAATTACTACTCATATTATTTTTTAATATTTTATGCTAATAAATTTGTTTGGTAGTAATAATATTATATTATACTCAATAAAATCATCAAATAGAAACTAATTTTATTGACAAAAATAATTAGTTACTATTGTAACTAAATTAGAGACTATCTTAGATACTAAAATAAATAGGTTTCTAAATTAGTTTCTATTATTAACTACCAATTATTTAGATTATAAATGATTCTAAATTTGGTAGAAAAAACTTTGGTAGTTAATTATATACAAATTTAGAAATCATTTAATAATAATAGAAACTAATTTAGACCAAAAGTTTTTTAGTTTCTAAAATTGTCTTTAATTTAGTCACTATAGTAAATAATTATTTTTGGTCAAATTGATTTTTATGTTATTATTTTCTTATAATGACTTAGGTATAAATCCATAACTATTTGTATTTAAGTTTTGTTAAACAAAACGACAAGACCTTTTTTTTCATATTAAGACAAAACTTAGCACAACTTGCTTGACAAGTTGAAATAAAAAGTCATTTAGAAAAAAGTTACTTAATAAATGCATTAGGCTGTTTGAATTTTCTTTGTTAGACTATGTCCATGTTTATGAAAATCAACCAGTCTCAAAAATAGGAGATCCAAGGCTTTTAACATGATAATAATATTTATTAATAATGAATTCGTATTATTATAATAATAATCGGATAGCATGAAAAACATGTATACACTTCAATTTTAATAAACCCATCATCTAATCTAATAATTCATTTGATGGGGTTGAGTAAAGTTTTTGTATTTTTTTTTTTGTTAGATCTAATCTAATTCATCTTTAATTGAGTTGGATTGAGTTGAATTACAATTTTTAAAATATATTTTTTTATTAAAGTTTGTAATTTTCAATTATTTTAATTTTAGAATAACTTTTAAATAAATTATATATTTTTTGTAAATAAAATTAGACAAAAACTTATAGTTACAAATTAAATATCAAAACTAAAATAAACTAAAAATTTTAAATAACTAAATTATTTATTGAATATTATATATATTAAAGTATTTACGGTGAACTATAACTAAATTAGATCTTTAATATTTTTCTATTATTCAATAACCTGAAACTTATAAGCACATGATTTCTAACTAATATAGAGAGTCATCGGATATGTTAGAAGAAATTTGTTTACATGTACAAATTAAATTAATATATATGAAAACATCTTGGTTGATAAATTTGGTTGAATAGTCCTAGCCATCTTACTATTTAGAAGCACGTCAATTTCATAAATAACCTATAGGCTTTTGGGTTAAACGTCATCAAGAAAATTATTGATCCATATCTTGATAACTAGTGTAAGAATTATTCATAACTTCATTAAATAACTAATTAATTGAAAAAATAAATACCAAGTAGGGAGAAAACAGAATCACAATTTTATTAGTTATGGAATGATATGTAGAGACATAGAATTTTAATTTACTAAATCTCTAATCTCTTATGCACAGTTGTGGACAGAGTCAATAACGATTTAATCCTTTTCAACGATTTAATCTTTTTTTTTTTTCATTTTAGGGATCGTGATATCCCACACTATGATATTCCTAGTCTTTTCCCCTACTAGTATTCCTTGTATGTAAAAGATATTTTCATTGTGTTACACTTCATGATTGCCACATACCTTTCCATTTTTTTCACTAACCCTAATCACACTCATTCTACTCCTTGTTGAAGTTCACTTTTAGTGGCGAAATTACTTGAAAGCATCTCAATATCCCCTTCATATGTTTCTAGTTTTTCTTTTTTTTACTTTTGAAAATTAAACTTGCGGAAGTTTTTGCATGATCAGAAATATGAATGTATGTTTTTTTCATCTGGGATGAGCTTATAGGAAAAGGAGAGATTACCTATAAATTGGTACAAGAAAGAAGACAGAGGGATGATTATGTGTTCTTGTGAATACTATGTTTGATTTCATGCTTTTATTTATTAAGTGAAAATTAAGTACAATCAAATTTCATGCATTTTTTAACTTTACATATATAACTAGGGATGTGAAATTGCAACTACACTTGAATGATTTGAAACTATATAAACTAGAAAATATGCAGCATGGTACATTCACAACAACAACACGTAGAATGCTTAACAATATGTATCTATTTTAAGGTCATGAAGACCCTATCGAGCTGATGGAATAGAAATGGAGACAGTAGCATTAGATGAACTAGTAGAGTTGCTTTCCCGAGGGATCATATTTGTTTCAACAAACACAGGCATAGTTGGTTGCAGGTGCTGCATTAAGCTCTTGCTTTTCAGTAGCATTACTACTTCAGACATTGTTGGCCTCGTTGAAGCTGATGCCTGAGTGCATAACAAAGCAATTTCTATGATTTTCTTCACTTCTTCTACGTCATATTCATTAGGGTCTATTGCATTGTCTACCAGCTCCAAGTACAAGCCTCTCTCATGCAGTTTCCATGCCTGTTATGCGAAAACCAAAGGTTTCATAATCATGAGGTCAAATGTCATGAGAAAACCAACAATTCCTAGTTCTATATATAGGAACTTGCTTACTCGTCGAAGCAGGTATTCGCCATCTTCATCATCCTTTACATCGGTACTCCTATGACCACTTACGATTTCTAGGACTACAATACCATAGCTGTAGGTATCTGCCTTCTCTGATAATTGACCATGCATGGCATACTCAGGTGCTGTGTATCCCCTGTGTATCATAATTGTCCATAAAATGAAAGAACACTCGCACATAGCATGTACATTTTCTCAACAAGATTTTAATTTGTCTCTTCTGCTACCACTTCATGCAAACAAATGTCAAGTGAATGCAATATTTTTTACTTACAAAGTTCCTGCAAATTTTGTGCTGAGATGAGAACGATCCTCTGGGAGAAGCCTTGCCAACCCAAAATCAGCAATTTTTGGCTGAAGATCATCATTTAACAGGATATTAGCAGTCTTGATATCTCTATGTATGATGGAGACGTGGAACTCCTCATGCAGATATGCCAGTCCTCTTGCTGTGCCTAAAATTATATCAGAGCGTTGTTTCCAATTGAGGGAACCTTTTTTGTTACCTGTTTGTTTCACAAGTAAGATTGTTGAGAAGAGAGGAAAGTTTGATAAGTATGTTGATAAAAAAAATGGAAATTCTGAGAGGTTGAGATGAGTTTTGTACCGAATAAGAATTTGTCAAGACTTTTATTAGCCATGTATTCATAAACTAAGATTCTTTCTTGGCTTTTGCTGCAGCAACCAAGAAGCCTAACGAGATTTCGGTGGTGAACATTACTTATAAGCTTCACTTCCCCTTCAAAATTATCCTCCATGTTGCTTGATTTCCCAAAAACTAGTTTTTTTACAGCAACAACTTTTCCATTTTTCAGAGTACCCTGTTAAAAATAGTTTGTATGACTGAAAAGGGAAAGTGTTTTGTCTTCTGGTTTTGGATATATATATCTCAGCTAGGGTATTTTTGTTTTGAAAAATACAACAGAAATTTACCTTGTATACATCACCAAAACCTCCTTCTCCAAGTTTGTTTTCTGCACTGAAATTTTTGGTTGCAGCTTTCAAATCATTATACTTGTAGTTAACTGGACCTTTCAACTCTGTTGCTCCCAATATGTCACCTGCGAATTAAGAGCACACACCACTTGATTTTGTAACAAACATGACTTTTAGATTTGCTTATTTTGTAATTAAAATATTATACCCCAGAATAGTTAATTCAAAATGAAGAAAACAAGTTATTAGGAAACAAAATAAAGAAATTTTAATGTTCTAGTTTTAAGGCCAAACATTCATTGAATGCTTTCATCATTTAGTTAATTACCTCTGGGAACCTTGTTTCTTTTTCTTGACATTCTCCAGGCAAACAACAGAAGGAGAAGAACAACCCCTCCTACAACACCACCTATTATAGCCCATTTCTTGTTTGAATTTCCTGCAATGCAAGAATGAAATTGATATCATGTTCCAAGTCAGGTCTGTAGAGGTTGGCATTTATTTTAAAATTTGTTTTTTATTATTATTTTAACTATGTAAGTATTTGCTAACTCAGCTTCAATAATGAAAGTTAGAATAACTTAACTCTCACACAACACATGCATGACACTACACGATCATGCCAGCATTTCTATATTAACAATAATAATAGAAAAATGTTTTAAAAACTATAAAAATATTTAAACCAACCGTTTTTTATGATTAAAGGGAATTGCTGTAATTCTACCTTTTTTCAAATAGGGTGCAATATCAATGGTTTGATTATCAGCAAAGAAAGGTGTGGTGGAGTATCTCATAAAACAGCCAGCATCATATGCTCTTCCCTCTGTGTTAGGAAGACAACTTTGTAAGTTGTTGTATCCAACTTGCATGCAATTCTGACAATTAATCGCAGTGGCAGTTTCAACACACTGTGCAACAGCATAAACAGCACTACCACCAGCCACCAGTGTCTTAGTAGCTGCATAAAAATCTGTAGTTTTCGGTGTTGCTGTTTGGAGGTCCATTAGGGCTTGTTCTCCAGCAACTTTAAAATCAGGAACAGTTGAACTTATGTTCCCACATGATACCCCACTTCCAATTTCATTGGTCTGATCGTAGAACCTGTTGCTCTCATACCTACATATCTCTCACCAACATCCAATATCAAAATCAAAATCAAATAAATATTAGTTTATGCAATTAAACAAATGATATTAACAAGCAGTTAACAAGTGAAACTGAAATAATTTACACCTTATATATGTGTTTGAGGAAATAGTTTGTGTTTGAGGAAATAGTTAAAGAGTAATTCTATTGGTATGAACGAACGACAAATGTCATGTCTCGATCCCATCAGACCAAAGGCTCACGTCCATTGGGCCGACTGACAACATAACATAAGTCCAATTACGTTCATGCATGTTTAACGGAGTTAAATTCATGATTAGAAGATAGGTAATATGACCCTAATCGCAATCCAACTTCCTAATTCAGCCCAATAAGAAAAGTCTACTAAGGTAATATAAATAGACATAAAATCTCCAAGTGTTGAATCCCATGTTGACTTGAGTGTTGGAATATCTTTTATAGGTACTCCATTCGAAAATCACCAAAAGACCGAGAGTCAAGACTATAAAAGAAAGGTGAGAAATAAGCAGGGAGGAAGTTGAAGAACACTACGACCGACCAATAGGATGAAGTTCTCTCTCAATAATTCTCTGGAGAATAATAGTTTAAAGAGTTTTTATATCATTATCCTATCATAAACTGCATAATAGAAAAAATGATACCTGAGGAAGCAGCTATCGTAGATGACTCTGGCACCGTTGCCACCGGAGCAGTTGCGGATCTGGGTGGTGGCATTGTTGAAGCAAGAAAGACAGTCATTTTTGGAGAGATAGTTTCTGCACTGAAACATAGTGTATGTGAGGACCTCTCCTCTGGCCTTCTGTACTGTGCCAAAGTGCTTGCTTTGATTTATAATCTCTTCTCTCATGTCTGAAAACGTTTCATTGATATTCGCAAAGAAGCTTCTCAAATCGGAAGCATTGAACGAGCTGCACCCCATGTTTACTAAATGTGCATCTTTGGCTGCAACTGCATCTTCAACACCATTACTGCTCCACCATATCAAAATTAAGGCCACCACCTTAAGTTGCAGCATCACGCTTTGAGCTTGTATCGTGTTTGAGAGAAAATGTATTGGTTTGATTAGGAACTGTGATTTGAGTAAACTATGTTGAATTAAAAAGGGGAGTGGTTTTGTTAGCTTTATAGGAGGATGAACTCTGCTATATATATATAAATATATGAACAATTTGTTGCAAAGTTGATGTCTGAATTTCTATGTGGGGTATTGGCTGGACCAATTAATGAACAATGATTGTGAAAATTAAGCCAAGTCAATGCTCATAATGATGCTTACAAAATATGGCGTTTACTTCAGTGTTATGGAAATGATTATCCTGTTATGCTTACAACATTAGCACGCTTTTCTCGTAATTGTATTTGTACGTAAAATATGTTTACACCATTTTTATGTCACTATTTTTTAATGACATTTTAAATAGAAATATTTTAATCAATTAACTGTTTATAAAAAAAAAAGCATATATGGACACGTTCATGATAATAGAAACTCAGAAAAATAAAGAAATAGAAGAAACAGATATGATTTTGCAGTAGTGTTTGTATGCTGAAGTTGAGGGGTAATGACCAGAGAAGCAGCAGCCCATGTGTTTGCATGGTGTGGATATGTTTTTTGTTTATATAGGGTTAATGTAGCACGAAATGTCTCGAATATATATAGAATGTGTTATTTATGTTGATAAAAAAATACTCTTGGTAAATCTAAAATGGAATTTATATATAGAAAAATATTTCTTACAAAATTTAAGTGTAATATAAATTAATTATATATTAAAAAATATTTATTTACTTATTTTAAATTTTATTATCAAACAAAACTATATTAATCAAAAAAAACTTGAGATTTTGAATGTTGTTAGTAAATAACAATTTTATTCTAAACTACTTTGGTGAGTAAAAAAATGAGTATGTTTAAGAAATAAAGTATTTAATAATGGCATCATTATTGAAAGTATTTTTCTTTTTTATGCTTACCTTGCTTTAAGAGTATCTGGTTTTAAAATTATTGTAATAATCATCTTAGCAACTAAACTATGTTCCACCATTATAGAGGAAAAAACAATGTAAGATGTTTCCATCAAGAGATATTTAATTCTATTAATGAGAATGAATCCAATACAATACCACAAATTTATAAGAACTCAAAACCTATGAAACCAATTGACTTAGATTTCTTTAAAGTATGCAACACGATTGGTATTTTTTAAAATATTTTTCATCCTAACTATATGCATTTTCTTTTGGTAGAGTGTTTTATTTATAGGCTTAATTAAATTTTAAGTCCTATAAATTTAGATTCTATTGACGTCATCATTATTTTTGTCTTTTTTCTTCTAAATTACTTATTAATTTATTCTTTTTCTTTTCAATCTCTCTCAACATTGCTTTCCTCCCTTTTCAATTGGATTGAATGACAAGTTGAAAAAGATTAAAAGAAATGAACAAATTGATATCATCCTGTTACACGAGAAAATTAAATAGTATAATATTAAGAGAAAAATAAAAAATATTTTAGATACTCCATAATGAAAAAAATTATTAAAAATATCTAAATATAGAAGATACTTCAAACTTAATTAAGTGGAAGGAGGTGTGTGATCCAAATTCAGAAATCACTTATTTATTTATTTATGTATATGTGTTAATTCTGCTGATAGAAAAAAAAAAGGATAATTAATTCTTAGGAATAAGTTGTGAAATTTTGTTTAAAAATACATGGCATACGTCTATATACATACAAAACCTGAAGTGTTGGCTATGAATACGATGCAAAGTCAACGATGTATTATACTTTGTTACATTAAATACTCTGTACACATACATTTTGTTGTTTTCAAGATAATGGATAAGTTAAATAAATGAGTTTTGTTTCTCTTAAGGTTTCATTAAGATAAATTTTATTTTGAATACATTTGTAATTGAATTGGATTTATAAATTCAATTTTTTTTTGTGTAATTTGAGTTTTAAATTTATTTCATTTGGTAGAATTATTTGGTAATTTAAATCTGCAATTGGAAAATTGGATTTGAATGAGTGGGAAGCAACCAAAGCCACGTAATTAGGCATCAATCCAATATTATCATTCTTATATAACTCACTTAAATACTTAACTTTTAACAAACCAAAATTCAATTAAAAACATAATTTTAAAACTCAAGTAAAAATAATAATTTAGAGATTTAATTAAATATTATCAAATAAAGGACTAGACAATTTAACCTGCTATTTATTAGTGACGTAGAAACAGAAAGACAAGTCTGAGGACAATGTGTTTTATTGTAAATAATTTTAAGTGCAGTATTATTATTATTAATTTAAAAGAAAAATGTTTTGCTTCTATTTTTAACTGTTTCTCTGCTTTCTAAAGCAAAGGCTATTGAAACTAGTATTACTTCACATTTACTAAATGACTGTAAAAAAAAAAAAGGTTTTAATAATATTGATGACAAAATTTCCCATTTAATAATCTATTGATAATCTTGTATACACAATAGATTAATTTACTTCTGTAAATGAAAGTTAATTTTAAAAAATAAAAAATATTATTAAATTATGTTTACATTTTTATTTGAATTATAAAAATTTAAGAAATTGGATAAGATCATTTGAAAAATATTATATTAATCTTAATTTATCGCAGAAAGAAATTTGCAACAATTGCATAAAAATCCATAATCCACTAAAATTATTCCGTTACATCAAAAGACAGTATTTAGAAAGAAAAAAAAATGAATTGTCTTTAAAAAATATTATTTACAATTCTTGTAGATATTGTTATGGCTTTAGATGACTGTTTTTTGAAAATAAGACTACTCATCTAAAATTACCTACGTAAGAGTATATATATTAAATGAATTTGTTATTTTATATATCAAGAGTGAAATGTTAGAAACACTTAATTGCATTATTAATGTTTTGGTAGCCGCCAAAAAATAGAATTTGACAAATTAATATCTATTCTTGTAAAAAAAATATTATACATTGTTGTTACTAGATTTAATGTTTGAATTTTTTTGAAGTGTTGAATCAATTTGTTGGTAAAGTCTGATATTTTTTTTAATGAATGGTTGAGTTTTAAAGGAGAGTTTCTCATATTCAAGTTAGTATGAGTATAATATTTTAAAATAATAAGTAAATATAGAGTATGAGTTAAATTTATTTTTTTTATCAGCAATAAAAATCAATAAATGGGAACCATTTTAGGATGGTCCAATCATTATACATAATTAACATTATCATTCTCCTAACTAAAGCTCCCTACCAGTATGCAAACAAAACATTAACGGATCATCCTCAAACAGTCCAAAGAATTCAGAACCCAATTTGAGTAAGAAAAATGTAGACTTTGCGTAAATCCAAGACCAAACTTTTACTTGCGTCAAAGCAAACACTTCTACTGCATCTGTCACTCCCCTATTAAAGATGAACAGAGTTCCTATATTTCCAAATTTAGCTCACTACACCGATTCAAATTGTACCCCAAACAACGTACGAGTTAAATGAAAAGTACTCTTTAAATTTTTATTTATAAGTTACAAGGTCTAATATATCTCTCTGAGTTATAAAAATATCTTTGATATTGTAAAAAATTTCTTAATAATAATAATAATAAATGGTTAAAAATTATGTTAAATTTTTTTAAAAATAATTTATATTGTTTGGTTATTAAATATGAATTGCATCAAATTATAGAATGAATTTTAAATCTTACCCGAATTCTTTAAATGGAATAGCACATATATGAACATTGGAATTTGGATACTCCAACTTTTTACATACATGTAATAAGTTTAAATGATTTATTCTTTAAATTCAAACTTTTCCTTATTCCCACAACAGAGAAGTGACTTAAAATTAAAGAGTGAATTGTTCTCTAGTTCCACAGTGAGGGCTTTAAAAGGTCATTTCAAAACACCAACACTATTATGTCCCTTCTAGATACAATATTAGTATATATTTTCCCATAGTTGATCACTTTTGTTGGCTGGACATAAGAATTATACAGTGATTAATTAGTTGGATATCCAATAAATAAAAATAGGCGGCTAAACATGTTCACGATTTGAATTTTTATAAACTAATTATCTTTTTTTGAATAATTGAAGAATCATGTGCACAAACCTAGGATAACATGAGATGTGTTAAATTTAATTTAGTAAGTAATGATACTTTGTTCAGAAGTCACAAGCCACCCAAGGAGAATCTGTGGCAGTGAATGTGATATAAGCAAAGTTAGTGCTGGGTTTTATATTATAATATCATTATAATTTCATTTGTGATTTTTTTTAACAACAATAAACAATAAATAAATATAAATAATTTAGGAGTGATTCAACCCTTATAAAAATTTTATTTATAATCTTTGTTTCAAGAAGACTTTAGAGTAAGTCTACCAAAACATAAACTCTTCTAATTAATCCAAATAAAAAAACATATAAATTAAATTGTTATGCAAATAGCTGGATTAATTAAATTGATCCAACATTAACCTTGTCATTAAGTAGAAACTGCATGCATAGTCTGTCTATGTTCTTCTTTGGCATCTTACTTGGTCAATGTCAAAACCTAGGCTTTTAGATTAAACATCTAAGAAAAAATTCAAAGCTTCATTAAATAAACTAAGGAACCATTTCATTCATTATCAACTTATAAACAACTTTATCATGATTCAATAATAATAATAATGTGTAAATAATGTATTGATAGGGGAGAGTTTTGTAGATTTGTTTAGTTTCTTTTCTTTTGTAATTCTTTTGTCTCTGAAAAATTAAATATTTTGTTGTTGATTCCTTTATAATTATAATTACATTGTTAACTAGTATAAAATTAATTAATTAATTAATAATATAAATGTTTTATTCTAATATGTATATCCATTAAACTTTAAAAAAACAATGTAAAGTAGAAGAAATAAAAAATGTTTAAAGAACAAAGAAAGAAATATCAGTAATGTTAAGAGTTCTTAGTAAATTGTAATTATTACAAAAAAAATCATTAAATAAAAATTAATTTAAAAAAAATAATTGATTGTTATATTATCTAAATTAGATACTATTTTAAAGACTAAAAAATTATTGATTTCTATATTAGTTTTTAAATTGGTATCTAATTAACTATCAAAGTTTTTCTACCAAATTTAAAATCTAAATAATTGATAGTTAAAACATTGTAGCTAATTAGATATCAATTTAAAAATTATTTATCAATAATAGAAACTAAATTAGAAATCAATACATTTTTTTTAGTTTCTAAAATAGTATTTAATTTAATCAATATAATAATTAATTATTTTATTATTAAAAATATAAACATTATTTAAATTTATTAATAAATTAATTTATACAAAATATAAAATTTATAATTTATAATTTGATTATAATATTTTATATTTAATTCTCAATGTATAGAATCATGTGATAATATATTTTATCCTTACTTTAAATGTATGATTGGAGATGTTGAAGTCGTTGAAGAGAGTATATTACTAATTTGTCCTTATATCGTGCGGCTCATTCCGTTTATGCAAACTTATATGGTATGAAGTATGTAAAATATAATTAATTTGGATATGTTATGATATTTTTTTAAAAATCACAAGCCACACGAAATGAAATTCTTGGACAGTATAATACAAAGTCAATGATATATTTTGATATTCTAAACTGCTTGCTAAAAAGTGAATTAAAAATTCTATTACACAATAAAATCTAGATTTCAGTAACAGTTTTAGATATAAACTTACAATAAGGATAACACATTCCAAACTTCTAAATTCTTTTGTTTTTTTTTATGAATCTAAATTCTTTGTTACTTAAGAAAGAAAGATATTACACTCTTTTCTTGCATAAATTCTTTCATAAAAAAATGTTAGAAAATCTTAGAACAAGACACCACAGTAAAAAAAATTAAAAACACCATAAAAATTATCTCAATCATCAGTGATATCACACTTCACCATCATACTTAAAAAAAAAGTATTGGTAAAAAAAAAATATGAAAGTGTAAAGAGAATATATGGAGGTACATGAAAATTTTTGAACATGGTTAAGGAAATGAGAGGAAGAAGAATTTTGGAGTTTCAAGATTTTGTTTTAAAAATACATGGTGGATTAAAAAATATTTATAAATTATTTCAATCACAATTTTAAGAGTTATGTACTATTTTGAAGAACTGAGATAAGATAACATGCAACTGATACACGAATGGGTGTTTACACAAAAATCTAACACTGCTGGAGTTAACCGAAAGCTTAATTTTCCAAGACTTAACCATTTCAACTAACTCAGATTATTTATTCTGCATGCTTTACAACATCATTCTCACCCTCTAACATTTGCATCATATGATTAATCATTAAGCAGGTACTATAGAATCGGAGGCAGTACCATTAGATGCAGAAGAACCAGTTGAGGCAAAGATATCTCTGTGGGGTCTTAACTTTGATTCAATAAAGAGAGGCATTGTAGGTCTCATATGCTCAAGTAAGTCATTGCTGCTGAGTAGAGCTACTACTTCAGACATGGCTGGTCTCATTGCAGCCGATGGTTGAGTGCATAACAAAGCAATGTCTAAGACTTTCTTCACTTCTTCTGCATCATAGCTATTAGGGTCTAAGCTTTTGTCCACCAACTCCAAGTGCATGCCTCTCTCATTCAATTTCCATGCCTGTTACAGTAAAAGAGAAGGGTCATGATGTAGTAAGTTGTCACAAGAAAAACAAAGCAATTTTTTATACATACTTTTAGGAAATCCTTACTTTTCGAAGAAGATATTCATCTTCAGCGTCATCATCAACAATCTTAACATCAGTACTCTTTTGACCACTTATGATTTCTAGGACCACAATGCCGTAGCTGTATGTATCAGCCTTTTCTGATAATTGACCATGAAGTGCATATTCAGGGGCTGTGTATCCCCTAACAAATCGTAAAAACTATTATGCATACATTTTACCCTTTAAACTTTTCAAGCTGAAATTGGTTTTTTTTGGACTTACATTGTTCCTGCAAATCTTGTGCTAAGATGAGATTGGTCCCCAGGTAGGAGCTTCACCAAACCAAAATCAGAAATTTTGGGCTGAAGTTCTTCATCTAAGAGGATATTGCCACTCTTAATATCTCTATGTATGATAGAAACATGAAATTCTTCATGTAGATAGGTCAATCCCCTTGCTATGCCCAAAATTATATCATAGCGTTGTTTCCAGCTGAGAGAACCTTTTCTTTTACCTGTTTCCCAAGTTTACATGCTCAAAACATTAGAGGTGTGAAAAGGAGAAGCTGGAGAAGGAAATTTTACACAAAATTTTTCTGTTGGAAATTGACATATTAGTTACCAAATAAGAATTTGTCAAGGCTGTTATTTGCCATGAATTCATAGACAAGTATTCTGTCTTGGTTTTTACTGCAACAACCGAGAAGCCGAACCAGATTTCTGTGGTGAACATTACTTATAAGCGTTACTTCACTTTCAAAATCGTCATTTATCTTGCTGGATTTTCCTGAAATTAACTTTTTGACTGCAATAACTTTTCCATTTTTCATAGTCCCCTGTTGAGTAGCAGCATCATCATTACAAATTCTGTTTCAAAGTGATTTATCCCTATCACTAACGTTGAAAGTGTGAGGAACAACTCAAATGTACCTTATATACAGCGCCAAAGCCTCCTTCTCCTAGTTTATTTTTCTCACTAAAATTTTTTGTTGCAGCTTTCAAGTCACTATACTTGTATTTCTTCGGGCCTTTCAACTCAGTCGCTTCCAATATGTTACCTGCCAAGTAAAATATGTGTTTGATTTTTCTTTATATATAAATGAATTCATTGATTCATAACAATATTTAAGATAAAAGACATGTGTAACAATAGTTGGATGCAATAGCAAAAGCATCACATTAAGACTTTCCAAATAGTCTTACCTCCAGCAACTCTCTTGGGACTTTGGGGTCTTCTACGCCATGGAAATAATAAAAGAAGGATCGCAACAAGGGCTGCACCCCCAACAACACCACCAATAATGACCCACTTCTTGCTTGAACTTCTTCCTTCAACACAACAAGGAACTTGACCTAAATTCCAACATATATATCTACATTGTTCTACAAATAGAGATGAAATCCACTTGCCTTCGTTCAACATATACAAATGAAGTTCGACTTAAATAAGTTTTACATATACATGAACTCATATAAATAGTAAAAAAGACTTGAGTAAGAGTAGTTACTTTATTAGGCATTCAAAAAGAAAAGTTGATTACATACGCGAAACAAAAGTTTAAGCTGATGAATTATTATATTTGTACCTTGTTTTAAAAAAGGACTGATATCAACGGTTTGGTTATCAGCAAAGAAGGGTGTCTCCGAGTATCTCATGAAGCAACCAGCATCGAAAGCTCTAGCATTTGTATTGGGAAGACAACCTTGTATGCTGCTACTTTCAACTGACAAGCAATCCAAACAATTATCTTGGGAGAGAGTTTCAGCACATTGTGCAATGGCATAGATTGCACCATCAACGGCTTGTGTCTTGGTGGCTGCATAGAAGGCAGTGATTTTTGGTGTTGCTCTTTGTAAATCCTTTATCACTTGCTGTCCAGCTGCACTAAAAGCTGTGCTTTCATTTGCAGTCTGATTTCCACAAAGTATGCTGCTGCGGGGCATGATCTGGTCAAAGAAGTCATTGCTCTCGTACCTCAACAGTCAACACATTTGAAAGTATCAAACATCCAAGTCAATCCTGACTTAGTTTCATGAACTGCAAACTCCATGTTCTTGTGATGACAGCATATCTAAAACAACTAATCCACTACAATGTTTTATTGGTATTAACTAATCACTTGTACACATTTAACCCACTATTGATCATATATGAAAAATGATTTGTTTACAATAATTTTTAATAAAATACTTTATTTAGATGATGATAATAAATATAAATAAAATGATAATATTTAATCACCTGTCACTCTCAGTTTTCTTTCATCAAGCTAAGAATGCCAAAAAGTCTATTTTGAATGGTAAGCAAAAGATGGTTGAACACATAGTAGACGGATGGAGGTGTACCTGAGGAAGCAACCATCATAAATAACACGGGCACCGTTGACTCCGGTGGAGCAGTTGCGGATTTTGGCGGCTGCGGTGGCAAGGCAGGTGGCGCAGTCCGTGATAGAGAGGTAGTTCCTGCATTGAAACATGGCATAGACAGGATCTGTTCCGGAGGTTGCTTTAGCCGTTGCAAAGTGCTTGCTTTGGTTGCTAACTTGTGCTGTCAAATCATCCAAGCTTGCGTTTAGGTTTTGGATGAAATTTGACAAGTTGGGTGCAGTGAATCCGCTGCAATCCCGTTTGAGAAAAAATATTTGAGGGTCTCCTACTGTACCCTCTAAGCTCCACCATGAACACAGCACCAACAAGGTTAGGTATTGGATCTTTAGTTGCACCATATTCTTTAATAATGGTTTAAATGATGAGTTAGTTTGATATAATTTGCGATATCCATGGGTGGACTAAGATGATAGCAAAATCTGAGGATGGAGGCGAACAAATGTGTGGTTTGAAACTTTGAATTTTGACTAAGGATATAATTATGATGACATTGAAGTGCTTGTGGACATGCGAGTAACGTTAAAAACACTACTGGAAGTCAATTTAAAGTTTTATTTGACTCTTTTCAAATAGATGTAGTGTAAGTTTCTCAAAAATAGTTTCATTCAAATTTAATATTTTTTTTTAAGTTTTAAATTTAAATAATTATACAATGAAATAATTAAAATAAAATATTAATATGAAGATAAAATAAGAATAAATTTGTTTACAACAAAAACCAATGATGTTGAATTTCTTTACATATAGGTATATATTGATACTTAAGATATTATATTTGAGTGCACACTTAACATTACATCTTACACCTTATACTATTAGCCTACACACTAACATAATAAAGTAGGTTTGATTTTTTGATAAAGTAAAACAAGAATGTCTTTTTGGTTTTATACAACTTGGATAAATCTCTTCTATTCTTAACATGAAGTTTGAAACAACTTTTGAATATATATTTTTTCCGAACACTAAGAATATTTTGTAGCTTTTTCTTAAATAACAATCTCTTATCATTTGATTTGAATTTAGTAACAAGAATACAAGTAACTCAAGCGAATTTACTTCATTATAATCAAGTAGATAAAGTATTTCTAACTTTATATAAATGGTCTAACTTTTCTTCTTTAGTCTGTGATAAAAAGAGATTACAATTGCAATTTGTACTGATATAGGATGCAAAGCACCGATGTTGAAGAAGAAACTACTAGTGAGGATTTTAAATTTGAAAAATACTAAAAATGAAAATCAAGAACTAATATCAAGCACAATGAAGTTAAAGATTTCCAAATTTATAACTTACCTCTTGGAAACCTCTTAGGTTTGCTGGATCTTCGCAAGGCAAACACTGCAAGGATGATAGAAGTAGACCTCCACCTCCAACACCACCACCTACAATGGCCTCCTTCTTTCTTAAATCTCCTGCAGTACAAAGAAGTTGACATACATAGATACATATATATATGTTCCAAATGTTGATCTGCATTGTACTAAGAAATTGTATACAATAAGTGAAAAAAAAAACTGTTATGTTTTAAATTTTATTTTAATTAAATGATTTTATATTATTATGTGTCAATAATCTGGGTTAATTTTTATAACAGTAACTATTCAAATAATCTGGGTTAAGACCAGTAGATTAGGTTTCTGCATCGTAATATCTAGCTGTTTAAGATACTTAGTGTCTGATGACAATAGACAGAACACACAAGTATTTGGTTCCCTTAGTCTACTAAATAGTCAGTCACTTAGAGGATGGTAATGATGACACCCTACCCTAGAGCATGTGTTCTTTCCAAGCCAAATTGCAGTTCAAGAATGGGGCAAAATCAAGAAAAAGGAGCAAGCTGAAGATTACAGAAATAGCAGGCAACAGAACACTGATTTAGCTATTTTTAAAACAAGTAAATAGTTAATCTAATTCGACAAAATCAACCAACAAAGAAAATCAAGTTGGAGTCACAATTGCATGATTTTGAACAAGGAAAAAGTATATATCATCACACGTTGACAAAACATTCTTAACTCTAACAATAAATGTCAACACCACCAGTCACTAACATACGTTCTACTTTAATTGTAGCATTCATAAATAACTGAAATGAAAAAGCAATCCACATGTATCTAAATTATTCTGTTAACTTCTTAGTTAAAGTAATCACAACCCTTTTTCCACATCCCATTATCATCGAGCTGATGCAATAGAAATGGAAGCAGTAGCATTAGATGAACTAGTAGAGTTGCCTTCCCGAGTCATCACATTCGTTCCAACAAACACAGGCATAGTTGGTCGCATGTGCTCCACTGAGTTCTTGCTTTTGAGCAATACTACTACTTCAGACATTGTTGGCCTCGTTGCAGCTGTTGCCTGGGTGCATAATAAAGCAATTTCTATTATTCTCTTCACTTCTTCCGCATCATATTCATTAGGGTCTATAGCCTCTTCCAACAGCTCCAGGTGAGAGCCTCTCTCGTACAGTTTCCATGACTGTTAAGTGAAAATCAAAGCAATGACATGGTATCATGTCAAGAGAAAAACAATAATTCCTAGTTAATTATAGCAACTTGCTTACTCGTTGAAGAAGATATTCACTGTCATCCTCATCAACCTTCACATCGGTACTCTTTTGACCACTTATTATTTCTAAGACTACAATGCCATAGCTGTAGGTATCAGCCTTCTCTGATAATAGGCCATGCATTGCATACTCAGGTGCTGTGTATCCCCTGCAAGTGCATAATATATTAACAAAATATGTCACTCGTGGCATCTTACGTTTTTCCCACATAAGCTTTTAGTTTGTCTCTTTTGCAGATGCTCAAATAAATGTAAAGAAATTAATGTAACGCAATAGTTTTGCTTACAATGTTCCTGCAAATTTTGTGCAAAGATGGGAAAGATCCTCCGGAAGAAGCCTTGCCAACCCAAAATCAGCAATTTTTGGCTGAAGATCATCATTTAACAGGATATTAGCAGTCTTGATATCTCTATGTATGATGGACACGTGGAATTCCTCATGCAGATATGCCAGTCCCCTTGCTGTGCCTAAAATTATATCATAGCGTTGTTTCCAACTGAGGCAACCTTTTCTGTGACCTGTTTCTTTCCCAAGTAAGATTGTTGCCAAGATAGGAAAGAAAATGAATAGATATGTGTAAAGAAAATGGAATTTGTATCAGTGTTTGACATGAATTATGTACCGAATAAGAATTTGTCCAGACTGCTATTTGCCATATACTCATAAACCAAGATTCTCTCTTGACCTTTGCTGCAACAACCAAGAAGTCTAACAAGATTCCGATGATGAACATTACTTATAAGCTTCACTTCGCCTTCAAAATCATCCTCCATCTTGCTTGATTTCCCCAAAACTAGTTTTTTTACGGCAACAACTTTTCCATTTTTCAGAGTACCCTGTTAGAAATGGTTTGTATATATGATTGAAATTCCTCTTTTTGGTTTTAAATATTTTTCAGCAAGGATATTTTTCTATTGAAAAACAAAACGGGCTTCTTTATATTTTGTTCTTCAAAATAAAAATAAGATATAATTACTAGCTTTAAAAAATGCCCAATGATCATCGTCTTTGAACATGCTTTTTCATAAAAGTATTGAAAAATACAACACAAATTTACCTTGTATACATCACCAAAACCTCCTTCTCCAAGTTTGTTTTCAGCACTGAACTCTTTTGTTGCAGCTTTCAAATCATTATACTTATAGTTAACTGGACCTTTCAACTCAGTTGCTCCTAATATGTCACCTGCTAATTAAGAACACACACCACTTCTGATTTTGTAATATAAGTAAGGAATATTTATTATTTGACCCATATCCTCACATAAGAAGTCCAATGGGGCAATACTCGAAATAGCAATCCATAAAAAAACACCAATATTCAGATCTTTTAGATTTGCTTATTTTGTGCTTATAAATAGAACACTTATTAAGAGATCTTGGGAGAAAAAAAATATTATCCACACAATAATCAAAAACCAATCATGAAGGAAACCAAAAAATATTCAATTGTGGAGTTATTGGATGAAAAAAACAGATGTTGAAGAACAAAATTGTATTGAAGAAATCTTTTTCGTTCTATATCATTATATATTTTGTTTTCCGAATTGAAAAGCACTAAAATGCAAATCATGAAGTATTAATAACAAACATTGCATTGAAGACTTTTCAAATTTACATACCTCTGTGGACCCCCTTAGATTTTCCATACCATCTCCAAGCAATCAAAAGAAGGAGGAGAAGAACAGCTCCAACAACACCACTTATAATACCCCACTTCTTCCTTGAACCTCCTGCGATAAAGTAAAAAAATTGACATCAGTTCCAAACGAGGTCAGCAGGTACCATATAAAAACTGAAGGCATGTTTTTTTATTAGAAACTTTATTTTTTATTCAAAAGAAAGGGAATTGTTGCACAGCTGTACCTTGTTTTAAAAAGGGTGCAATATCAATGGTTTGATTATCAGCAAAGAAAGATGTGGTGGAGTATCTCATAAAACAGCCAGCATCATATGCTGTTCCATCTGTGTTGGGAAGACAACGTTGTAAGTTGTTAAATGCAACTTGCATGCAGTTCAGACAATTAGTCTTTATGGCTGTTTCAACACACTGTGAAACGGCATAAATTGCACTACCACCAACAACCGGTGTCTTTGTAGCTGCATAAAAACCTTTAATTTTTGGTGTTGCTTCTTGGAGCTCCATTAACACCTGCTGTACAGCTACTCTAAAACCAGTGACGGTTGAACTCGTGTTCCCACATGATACACCACCGCCAGGTTCATTGGTTTCATCGTAGAACCTGTCGCTCTCATACCTCATCTCACATTTTCAGAATACCCAACATCAAAATCAAATATATGTTCAGGCTCAATGCTCAACCACTGACTAATGTGAATATATTGAACTGTCCATTACAAGAAATACTCATGTGTTGAAAAAAAACCAAGAACTCGTACGCAATATAGATATTATATTTGAAAAGTGTGTTCATTATAAAAACCTGAGGAAGCAGGAGTCGTATATGATTCTGGCGCCATTAGCAGCAGAGCAGTTGCGGATTTGAGAGGTGGCAGTGTTGAAGCAAGCAAGACATTCAGTTTTGGAGAGATAGTTTCTGCATTGAAACATAGCATATGTGAGCACCTCTCCCCTGGCTTTATCTTCTACGGCAAAGTGCCTGTTCTTATCATTGCTAATCTGTGCTCTCAGGCTTTCAAACGTTTCATTCATATTAGCAAAGAAGCTACGCAAGTTGGATGCATTGTATGCACTGCACCCCTTGTTCAGTAAATTTGTCTGAGAATTTTCAACTGCACCATATGCATGAAAATTATTATAACTCCACCATATCAAGGTTAAGACCAGTAGCTTAAGTTGCAGCATTCTAGCTTTTAGCTTTGCTATACAATTTAGTTATAGATAGAAATATGGCAAGGACGATTAATATTTTTGTTAGAGGAAAAGAAGTCAATCTTCTACATTGCAAAAACATTGATCAAGGTTTGACTTTTTGATGAAGAATTAATGATGAGTGGTGCCACTGTAGTGCATGTTGCACTCAGAAAGCGTAAAGAACACGTACATATAAGTTGCTTAATTAGAAAATTTGACGTTAACTTTTAATTAAGATGAGTAAGTTAAGCTACCCACCCACTCTTTTCACCCCTTATATAAAGGAAAGTTTTTCATCAAAGACTTCAGTTTAAGTTTGGTTTCTAAGAGAATATAGAGAGACTACAAAGAGGGTCACATTCATTCCCTTGAAAAGAAATGGTTCTCAGAATTAGCAATGTGTTTGAAAATTGAATGGGAGGAGTTAATTTCTTCTAGATAATCCATTAGACTATATCCAACAGGCTCAAGGAAAAAATCTATGAAGCAAAGGAAATAGATCTAATACTATGTATAGATACTAACTAAGGTTGTTATGGAGTTCATTAACCCATGTTTGCTTCTATGGATGTCCTGTTCAAGAGGAAGGATGTGAGTGGATATCCATGATTTGGATCAAGGAATATGCAGGAAAGTGAAATCTGTAAATAGTAAATATCCTCTCTCCTCAAAATGAAGAGATGTAGAGGGAAAGTCATGTCAACATCCCTTATTTCCAAATTTACTCTCATTTGAATGTATCACAATGTTTCATTTGAATGTATTAGTATTTTAAAAAATTTATTTTACAATGTTTAAAATATATATATATATATATATAATATTTAAAATGAAGAAACAAATCATAATAAATTTTAAAGAAGTTTTAAGTT
>Ga0123342_1003740_pt1 | contig 24029 bp, 19 predicted proteins | sample Turbeawhitnodule_FD_89960 | JGI IMG/M metagenome (GOLD analysis project Ga0123342, IMG submission 89960) | Root nodule microbial communities of legume samples collected from Mexico - Turtle bean Mexico white nodule | ecosystem: Host-associated > Plants > Roots > Nodule | place: Mexico: Nepantla... | reverse complement strand
TTTTTTATATTTTTATATTTTTTTTTTTTTTTTTTTTTTTTTTTTTTTTTTTTTTTTTTTTTTTCATTTTCATCCTTTTTTTTTTTCATTTACCTAACTTTTGTTTCTTTTTAAAGTTTATATATCTTTCTCTTATTTCATCACACATGTCCAAAATGACATTATTTCTTTAAAATTTTCCTTGGAATAAAAGTTCTCACAGGGTTTTTCACTATATATATATATAAGACTGAGTCCACATTAAGAAGGCACCAACCACACAGTCATGACCATGAAAACCTCACCTATACTTACTCCTTTGGTGCTCTTCCTCCTCTTCTCCCTAGCCAAAGGGCAGAACCCTAAATGTGATGTCCATGACCATGGCTCAACCCTTAAAGTGTTCCATGTGTTCAGCCCTTGCTCCCCTTTTAGGCCCTCAGAGGGTATGTCATGGGAGGAGAGTGTCCTACAGCTACAGGCCAAGGACCAGGACAGGATGCAGTACCTGTCCAACTTGGTAGCTAGGAGGTCAATTGTCCCAATTGCCTCAGGCAGAGAAATCACACAGAGCCCTACCTACATTGTCAAGGCCAAGATTGGTACCCCAGCTCAGACCCTTCTCTTGGCCATGGACACCAGCAATGATGCTGCTTGGCTCCCTTGCACTTCCTGTGTTGGTTGCTCAACACTCAAACCCTTTGCCCCTGCCAAATCCACCACTTTCAAGACACTTCCATGCAGTGCTTCACAGTGCAAACAGGTGATGAGATCACACCATTATCACTTTTCATTTCTCTTCTACACTTGGTATTAAGAAGTATACTTTAAATCTAATTTAACTTTATAGTAGTGATGTATAAGATATGAAACATTTTAATCTCTGATCGAGATGCGATCTCAAATTTTTATAACTACCAACTAATCCAAACACTCCTTTTTGTAATGCATGAATTGCTTAGATCTCATAGTTTTTAGGTTGTTACAAGTTCATGAGTTTCTTTCTACCATCATGTTCAACTATGTATCAGTTTTGGAGTTCAAAACACAACATTTTTGGTTGCAACTATACGACATTTGATGTTCAAAATAAGGATCTTAACAAACATTAACTAAATGTTTGGAATGATCCAAAAGAATGTGTCTTTTCTTGAAAAGGTCACATGAGCTACCACTAAACACTGCATAAGTTATAATAATTATTAGAGTCAATATCTTTGGTGGTGTTTTTTTTATTTAATCAACTTTATATGGAGAATCAACACAATGGATTCAGCATTAACTTAACTCTATATTTAATTAAAAAAGTACTTAAATTGTTATACAGAATTTATGTTCTTTGCTTTAGCACAATTATTATTCCATGGATTTTTCACGCGCCGCCTGGTGCGCGTGGGGATGGAAAAGTCTTGAATATTCCAAATGCATTAAAAGCTTTATCTACTATTGGGTGAATCGAATTACCTTGGGAGGCAAAAAAAAGTTCACGAGGGTAACCAAAATAAATTGTTGGGGTTTTCAACTTTCTATGGTCCACTTCACATAACTAAGTCTGTGAAATTTTCAGGTACCGAACCCCACTTGCGGTGGAAGCGCGTGTGCTTTCAACTTCACTTATGGCACTTCCTCTGTGGCGGCTACTCTTGTGAAGGACACAGTTACCCTAGCCACTGACCCAGTTCCGGGCTACACCTTTGGGTGCGTTCAAAAAGCAACAGGGAGCTCAATTCCAACACAGGGGCTATTGGGCCTGGGCCGAGGCCCATTGTCACTCTTGGCCCAAACCCAAAATCTCTACCGATCTACATTCTCCTACTGCTTGCCCAGCTTCAAAACACTCAACTTTAGTGGGTCACTGAGACTTGGGCCTGTGGCCCAGCCCAAGAGGATCAAGTTCACCCCTCTTCTCAAAAACCCTAGAAGGTCATCGCTGTATTATGTGAACTTGGTGGCCGTTAGAGTTGGCCGGAGAATTGTTGATATCCCGCCGGAGGCTTTAGCGTTCAACCCCACCACCGGTGCCGGCACCATTTTTGATTCCAGTAAGATTTTATGCATAATTAGTATGAAAAATTTCAAACCATTAACTATTTTTTTTTATGTAATCATAATAAAATTAATAAATTTGTCATATATAATAATTTTTAATCGATCCAAAATTGTTAATTATGAAAATGTACTGTGAGCTGTCATTCATTACTGTGGGGTTGTCTTGTTTCAATCTAACACTATTATTGACCAAAGATTTTTAAGAGTGTGTCCTAAATAATTGAATCCTTTTCTGTCCCAATTTTCAAGAGTGAACATAATTATATGATATTCATGGTCAATTTCAAGACAAAATTGGAGTCAAAATGCCATAAAAGTGATTGGACATGGTCACTTTCATACATGCTCCACGTCCTTTATGAATATACAATCAAATAATTTTAGTCACCCTACACCCCTTTTTCATAAAAAAAAAATCAGTAAAAACATATATTAAAAAAAAAAATAATCATGTCAAAGATAATCTTTACAACATTTTTATTTTGTTTAATTTAATTTCAGACTCTCTTTTTGTTTTATCTATATAAATTAGAAAGTTTAGTAAAACTTCATTTTTCATAAAAGTAGTATTTTCTTTTCAAAAAATTACAATTTTAGATAAAAAAAAATATTTTTACGAAAATGGGTAAGTCATATATTATTATATTACGTCGGAGTAGAAGTCGTATTCTATAAATATAATTTTGTGACCATTTTCACTCTGAAATTGTATATATAAGATATAAGTTTTACTCTAATTTTTTCAAAAATTAATAATTTTTACTCTGAAATCTATCTATAAACTTTATGGTCGTATTTATGGTGTATGACTTTTATTTTTGTAAAAGATTTTTATTTTTTACCTAAAATTTTGTAATTTTCAAACAAAAAATATATTACTTTAATTCAAAAACCGTAAAACTTTGTTAGATAAAAAAGTGTTACACTTTCATTATATTATATACTACACAGCAATTAAAACTTTCACTAATGTTTTTTCGTTTGAAGGCACGGTGTTCACCCGGCTGGTTGAACCGGCCTACACCGCCGTCCGGAACGAGTTCCGGCGGCGAGTCACCGTCGGCAAGAAACTCACCGTGACAAGGCTAGGAGGGTTCGACACGTGCTACACCGTCCCAATAGTTGCACCAACCATAACGTTTATGTTCTCCGGCATGAACGTAACCCTCCCACCGGACAACACCCTCATCCACAGCACCGCCGGCAGCGTCACGTGCTTGGCCATGGCGGCGGCGCCCGACAACGTGAACTCGGTGCTGAACGTGATCGCCAACATGCAACAACAAAACCACCGTGTCCTCTACGACGTCCCCAATTCAAGACTCGGCGTTGCTCGTGAACTTTGCACCTAAACATGCATGCATAATAATAGTAATAAGTGGTTTTAGGTCAAAAAAATTTCATGAATTATGGGATCAATAATAGCTATAATAGTGTTGAATTCAAATTGCAAGCTACTTCTATATGTGATGCTATGATGGGTAGGGTTTTGGCATTGTGAAGAGGTTATCACTTTATTGCTAACAATTTGTAGTGGAGAATTTGCATGTAGGTTTCCAAGTTTTAAGCTATATTTGTAGTGTGAAAGAGAAAAAAGAGTTATGTTTGAAGCTTTGTAATGTTATGTGTATGTAGCAATCAATTTCTTGTGTCGTTTATTGAATTTATAATGACTTCATCTTTGGTACAAGTTCACGGGCTATGTTAGAAATATGGTCTCACTCTTTTTTATGTCTTTTCTTTCATGCTAAATTAAGAATTTCATTTTATTAAAAAATAAATTTTAAATTTAATTTAACTTTACAAAATTGACTTATAAGGTGAGGTTTGCATCCGTTTATATACTTTTAAATGTTGTTATCTCGACATGAGACTATATACTATGGGTGGTCCGATTGTAATCCAATAGCGAATGATCTGATAAACCAAACAAATTTTAAGATGGAGTCTAAATGACTATAATATCTAATTAAAAAGTGAATTTTAAGTTTAAATCAATCTTATAAAATTGATTTATAAAGTGAGAATTGCGTTTATTTTGTATACTACTAAATGTCTTTACCTCTAGTTGAGTGGATCTCCAACACTTTTCCTTCTAATTATGGATATATGATATTCTCATTATTTATATTTTAGAATTTAAAAAAGGTACAATTTTTGGGGTTTTTATACGTTTATTTCGTGCTTCTATTTTTTAATTAATTAAATTACTTTTCAATGATGTCTTGTATAAATATATTGTATTTATAATTCTATTGGAATAAAATAAGACGTAACTATAAACAAAAATTATGAGCTTTTTAAAATTTAAAGACTAAAATTTCAGAGAGAAAAAGGTTAAAAGAAAGATAAAGTTCAGCCATTCTTTTGTTAAAGGTTCAACTCAAATTTTATATTTATAAAGTTGATTGAAGTTTTGTCTGATGAATGATGATTTGGTTTTCACACACTTATAAACAAAAGTTTAAATCTAAGGGTCTAAATTTTTCATTTAAACTTTTACAACAAAACTGTTATCTATAACTTTAGATATGTTTACCTTTTACAACGTTTTCGTAGTTTTTTCGTCTCTTTACTCAAACTTAGTTGAATTTATGAAACCTAGTTAAAGTACAAGCTAAGGTCACGGTTGTGATATTGTCATCGAAAAATCATAAAATTCACAGAATTTTTAAGAATTAAATAAAAGTCATAAAATTCACACTTTATTTTTTTTATCAGCAAATGAATTAAACAAAAGTGTGACGGAATAATTCTCTTGAAAAATTGTATATATCATTAAATTAACCAACATAAAAACTATAAAACTTAACTGCAGTTAAAAAAATTGTCATAAACGTGATAAAAATTGTGAAAAATGAGTCTAGCGAGAAAAAAAGGAAATAAGGATGCAGAAGAAATTTATGGTGGTGCAAAAAGAAGTGTCTAAGTTGGACCGACAATTTACTGGCCCAAATTTTATTCGGCCCATCTCTGTCAACCCACGTCCTAACTTAATCATACACCTCTAAAAGTAAGTAAAAGTGCACTCTCTTAATATAAAAATGATTAATATTTGTATTTTAAATGATTAAATAATATATAATATTATAAATTGAATTAATACCCATCATTTAAATATTTAAAATTGACTAATACTTTTTTGGGTAAAGTTTAATATGAGAATTTTATATTTTAAAATGAAATTTTATCTTAGGAAAAAATTCAATCACTTTGTCAAAACAAAAAAATATAATATAAAATCCTTATAATCGAAATCCCTCTCCTTATCTTTAACCATGCTCACGTAATTAGCAAAATATATTATGAAAACTACGTGCAACGTTGACCAATTATGAAAAGGAAAATGAAGATTAAAGAAGGTTCATAGCACCCACAATGAAAATATGAAAAGATAAAATTGAAAACTTATCGTGTCTCTTCACTTGCATAATACTATAAACAAATTTGAACATGTTGGTTCAATATAGAGTCTACCATTTCATTAAAATATGCATTTACATGTATTGTTGACTATTATGTATACAACTAACCAAATCTTCCACACCTTCATTAAACAATGCATTTATCCACTTTAATGTTTGTTAATGTTTGGGTGTTATTTAAGGGTCCTTTTGATGTGACACAAAAGTTCAATTAGATCCACTTAACCACATTTTATAATACATAATTTTAAAAGTAAAAGATTTATGTTAGAATAATCAAGTTTTAATAATGGTGGAGGAAAAATGGAACTTGATCTTTGAAAAATAAAAACTATGAATCTTTATCTAAGTATTATGAGAATGACTATTCTCCAAATGACTCCATCTACCTTTATGACATAGTGTATCCATGGAATATTTCTATTTTTTTTATCACTAAAATAAATATTACTAATTTACTTTTAAATGAATATATTGAAACAAATTATGATTTCAAATATTGAAGGTGTAAAGTCGTATAGGTTTATATACACTATAAATGTAATATATTAAAAAATAAAAGTCAATGCTACTATAATATTTTGTGTACATGTGTAATAAAAACATTATGTTTAAAGAGTCATTCGTTTTTATATTAAAACAATCACATACAAATCAAAATAAATCATGATAAAACTATTGTAAACCAATATATTAATATGATATTATAACATAACTAATAATTATATTCACTCATTCATTTTATAAGATACTCATAAGACTTCATAAAATATTTATAACATGTGTTAAACACATTTATATATAACTTAATAACTGATTATTATCATTAAAGATTAATACCGGTCTCATCTATAATAAAGATGTTTGATTATGATGTTGTTACTCAATCTCAATCACACACACATAATTATATATAGGAAAATATTATCCTGAACTAGTAAAGGTATTCTACTCGAGGTTAACCGTTGTTGGAGATGTGCTAATTTCAAAGGCGAAGGACTTTGAGATTCTCATTGGTGAATATATTTGGTTAAACATGTTGGGTATGAAGTCGGGATCAATTGGGTTGGGCTGACTAGACACCATGTTTAGTGAGTGAGGTTAATCATTGTGTTTCTTTTATAATATCTATTTAAAAAGATCATTGTACTTGTAATTGGTGTGCAACAGGACATAATGAAAACCGAATAGTTGCCCGTGTGAATGTAGGTTGTAGTTGGCGACCGAACCAGTTGATTCGTGATTGTGTGTGTTGCTTCCACGTGCGTTTTTTCTCATCAAAACATTGATGGTTTCAAACCAAATGTGAGTCTATTTCATCTAGCTTAAAATAATCTAATAAAATATCTATTTATCTTAATTGCTTAAAGGATCTTAGTGCCTTTCAAGGCACCAATGTCATACACTTCAAAATTGAAGCATGGGAAATGGATGAAAAAAATTGAAGCATTGGAAATGGATGAAAGGCTTCTGACCTTTGTGATTGCATGGGTTTTGGCTCTTAGAGTGAGCAACCATGCTCAACTTTCTAAAGATGATATGATGTTGATTCATTATCTTAAGAGTGGAATTTAATTGCATTTGTCATCTATCATTTTTGAATACATTGAAGGCAAAAAGGTTGTTTGTATACCATCTTCCCTTTATAGTCTTTCTTTCAAGTGTTTTTGTACATTTTGGAGTTGAAGTTGAAGGTGAAAGTTTTATTTCTATGCAGTGAAACAACTCTTCACAAGATGGGCTTGATAAAGACAATGTTAAGAATCAAAAGTAAGAGCCTCTTGAAGAACAACAAACCAATGCAAACTGAAGAAGTTCCTTCTCAATCCAATAATGAAAAACCTCTATCTTCCTTTAAACTAAAAAGTTGGATACCATATACAATTATCAAAAGAAAAGAAAAGAGAAGAGAGTTATGATTATACTTGGAAAAGATTTATTCAAGCCTTCAAAGTATTAAGAGGAAGTTCAAAATAATGAATATGGAAAGTAGTGAGGAGTCTAGCGATGATTACAATATATCATACTAAAAATAAAATTTAAAATATATCTACGAATTTATAAATATTAGAATATCACTTTCGGTCGAGTGACATATACACAAAATTGTAATAATTTGTCCTGGATTATTATTATCCATTTTATCCAATTTTATTTATTCAATATTACTCTCACCCAAATCAAACTCATCTTGTACATTCAATTTTTCCTTGGATTTATTGGTACGGGCATTGTTAATTAATCTACCTTTATGGAATATTAATGAACAAATGTAAGAATTGTAGAACAAATGTAAGAATTGTAGTTAATGAAATCATGACATGATTATAAATTGAAGGTACCTTTCCTAGGTGATAATTAATAAACTTGTGAAAATAGTATGCAATTGAATCTTTGGTATGATTAGTGAAGGGTGGATTAACAAAGAGATAATTTAATGTTGTACAAATATAATGTAGGTATTGAGTTACAAAATGCATGCATGTGATATTTTGGGTTTTACTAGTAACTTAAATAATATAAATATAGATATTATCCAAATTTTACAAAAATTCTATGAATTTTTTTGTTATCTATAAGATGGAAAGTAAAAAAAAAAACTTCATGAATGTAGTAAAAAATACTTTATCATATAGATTAAATTGAGATCAAATAATCAATTTATTTTCATATAAAAAAATTAATGGCCAAATATTATAGAGAAGATATGATGGAGATCCATCTAGACAAAGACAAGTCATCACAACTCAGGCTAAGAGCAAAGACACATACGAATATTTTTTTTTCTCTTACACCTTGTATAAATTTGTAAATAGTAGAAAATGGAATTTCTTTCATGACCTTGTATTTTGGGTTAAAAGTAGAATATGATTAAAATCATATCCTTAGGATTAAGATGACGCATATAAGAGCCTATACAAACCCCTAACTTTCCATTCATGCTAGGGTTAGTATAAGACCTGGATAGTTACTCCATACACTAATCCTAACTTGTTATTCAAACTAGGGTTTCAGTAGCTTAAGGAACACGCCACTTGTTCACCTTCTTCCCTATAAATAAGGTTTCCTTCCATGTAAAATTCAGACTTGATAAAAGTAAAGAAACTCTCTTAAATTGAGTCAAAGACTCTCTCAAAGTCTTACTCTAACTCTTGTTAGGGTTCAAACCCTAACCTAGAGAAGAAGAACTTATTCTTCAACTACCTTCCCTTAGGAGCACTTCCTTGGATAGCACCGTGAACACTCCTTTTCCAATCATAAATACTTCCGCTACTTTCCATTCTTCATTTCAAATGGTGTAACATCTTCAGGCATGTATCAACATTCATCAAAATATAAGAGATATTATATTCATACGGTAATATATGTTTTGTTATATATTGTTTGTATCACTATCATTTTTTTAATATGTAATTCATGTGTATGAGTGGTATTTACTAAATCAAAGAGCTCTCTATATTTATTAGATATGAGATTATGTTACTTCTTTTCACTAGCTTATCCTATTCATTTATATTTGTTATATAACTATGGTTATCATATTTTAACACCAAAGCATGTCAGAATACAAGAAATCAACATGCTAGTGATGAAAGGAGATGAGAGTCTCATTCTATCTATAATATAATTTATATAATAATTAATGATAATATGATCACTATATATAAATTTTTACCATAATATAATTTTATACAATAATTAATGATAATATGATCACTATATATAAATTTTTACCATAATATAATTTTATACAATAATTAATGATAATATGATCATTATATATAAATTTTTACCATAATATAAAATATTTAATATCTCATTATATAATTAAAATTGAACTAATATATGTTTTTTAAAATGTAATAAAACATAAGTTTTAATATAAATATCCTAAGTGATATAACATTAAAATTTAACCAATATATTAATAAAATTTAATTTTTATATAAAATTATTAGTAGTATAATAGTTAATCAAAATTATAATAGTATTGTACCGTATCTAGTCTGATCTACTATGTAAGTTATCTAAACTCGAATATGCAACCACGTACATTTAATAAAATTATTCATTACTTAGGTTGAAAAAAGGAAGTGATTATATACTTCAAATAAGTTGAAAGATTTACAATTGACTAATACTTATATATATACATCTCTCATACTCAACTTAATTGCTTCCATTTAGAGCCATTTAAATTTTGAACAATTATAATTTAATTAATAAATAGTAGATTTGGTTTATGATTAATTTAAATATTTTAGGTTGAAATAATTATTGTTGAGAATCAGATTTCGAAAAGCTAATTTATTAACAAGGTCAAACATACTAATATTTAAATAAATAGTTTTTTTTTTATTGTTTTTATGATATAAGGTCTTACATAAAGCACAAAGCTATTATGTATGAAAGGAATTTGCACAGAAAAAAAAACGCTCTTAAAAGGTTGAAACCTTATTGTGAAACAATAAACTAATAAAAAAAGTCAGTGTGAAAGGACTTTTAACAGAAAATAAAGTGAAAAAAGGATCTTAATATCAGATTAAAAAATATATGCTTGTTATCCCCATTTTGTTTTTACAAGTTTTGTTTTTTACATTATAAGTATTAATTTTAGCTAATATATACCGATAAACCCACATTTGGCATCTTTACATTTAATTTTTAAAATAAAATAAAATATTTTAAACTAAAAAAAGTGATTGTTTCCTAAAAGGAACCAAGATTGGTCGGTCTTTTACTGCTCCCTCATTTTTTAAACAGTTTTCTTGCTTTCCTCTCACTTCTTTGCTACTTATTTTCCTGAACTTCAAGCTCAGTTATACATACAAAAGGATTTCGTCACTCAAGTAAGATTTCGATATTTAATAATCGGTGCTATTAATACTGGATAATGAAGTATCTTATTATTAAAATTTGAGTCTATTTATATGATTATCATTAAGTCTTTTGTTATTAGATCGAATTAAAATTTTAGATTACGATTAAGAATATATTACCTAATGTTTAACTACTAATTAGTCTTATTAATTTTCTATTTAAACATAATAAATTAATTTAATTGTATCGATCGGTTCTGACTAGATACTAAACTTTCATAAATGACCAGAAATGCCTTGCTTACGTATCATTGAAAAATGCATTAACATAAATGCAGCAGTAAGAAGAGGTAATACAAAAGTAGAAGAGGTAATACAAAAGTATGCAAACTATAAAACCGAGTTAAGATAGATTGACTTATATTGAAAAAACCCCAATATACATGGGCATTTATTTATTTTATTTTTTATAGCATAGTAATATTTATAAAGGGTGTTAAAATATTATTCACAAGTGACCTATACAAGTGTTTTTAAAATATTATATATAATTTGATTTAAATAAAAGGTGTGTGAAAGGAATTTATGGAGAAAAAAACCGTTCTCCAAACCGATCAACCCATAGATTAAAAAAATCCGTATGAAAGGAATCAAATCAAAATTCGTGTAAACCCAAAATAAAATTATCCACCTGTCCACGCCACCCTCGCAACCAGTCAACACCGTGCGAAACCGCCACGACTCAACAATCTCCTCCGAGTCCTACTCCCTCACGCCTCCAACCATCCAAACACGCCCTTACTCATATATTTCCCTAACCCCTCCCACGCGCTTTTCCCTCTCCCTTTCTTTTCTTCTTTCCTTATCCCCCGAACCTCCCTCCGAACCACCATGGATCAGCAGCGCCGCACCGTCCGCACCCTCGTGTCCAAGCTCAGCTCCGTCTCCGAAGCTGCTCGCGCCGACGCTCTCTGCCAGCTTCGGCTCATGTCCAAGCAGGACCCGGAAACCCGACCCGTAATCGCCGAAGCTGGCGCAATCCCTTATATAGCCGAAACCCTCTACTCTTCCTCTCACACTTCCCAAGAGAACGCAGCGGCCACACTTCTCAACCTCTCCATCACGGAGAAGGAGCCTCTCATGATGACGCGTGGCGTCCTCGACGCGATCGCGCACGTGATCTCGCACCACGGCACCACCTCATCGCCAGCCGCCGTCCAGTCCGCCGCCGCCGCCATACACAGCCTCCTTTCCTCCGTCGACGCCTACCGTCCCGTCGTTGGCGCCAAGCGCGAGATCGTGTACTCGCTTGTCGATATTCTCCGTTGCCACGTGTCCTCGCCCCCGCGCACGATCAAGGACGCGCTCAAGGCGCTCTTCGCCATCGCGCTCCACCCGCTCAACCGCGCCACGATGATTGGCCTCGGCGTGGTTCCCGCGCTTTTTTCGCTCGTTGTGAAGGACGGCAGGGTCGGCATCGTGGAGGACGCGACGGCGGTGGTTGCGCAGGTTGCGGGATGCGAGGAAGCCGTCGAGGCCTTCTGTAAAGGCTCCGGCGGCCTCGGCGTGCTCGTCGACCTCCTTGACCTTGCCACCGCCTCCAGCATGCGCTCCAAGGAGAATGCCGTCTCGGCGCTTCTCAATCTGGTGCGCTGCGGCGGGGAGAAGGTCGCCGCGGATGTGCGCGACGCGGTGGCGTTCGGAGCGCTGGACGGGATTAGGGACGTAAGGGACTGCGGCAGCGGCAAGGGGAGGACGAAGGCGGCGGAATTGTTGAAGGTCTTGCTTGGTGAGAGCAATGGCAATGGCAACGGCAATGTCAATGTGGTGTTGAGTAGTGATAACTGTTCTTCGTTTGGTTCCTCGAGGAATCATGATTCGGAATGAGTTTGGTAATTCTTGTGCTGATACAGTTTCATGATTCTTTTTGTTCTTTTTAGACCGGAAATGGATTCTCTGAATTTACACATTCTTCAGGCATTCATGAATTGGAACCAATGGATGAAGACAAGATGTTTCACTTTTGGATACATGTTTAGTATACAATTTAGATGCAGTTACTTATGTGATTTTTGGCGATGTTTTTCAATCAGAATTAGAGTTCACTTCGAAAACCTATGTTGACATGTAACTAGAATCTATATTATGCAAATTACCAAGGTAAATCTTCAATTCTGATATGAGAACATCGCCAATAATTGCATTTAAAGATTTTTGTATCTAAGTTTGTTGGTGTATTTACTGAGGGAAATATGAGTTGTGGGATATTCATTCAGCGGTTCTGATTAGCTGAATGCGTTAATGCAAGGATGTAGGATTTTCCTGATCAGAGAGAATCCCGGTCGATTTAGGGTTTAGACTGGCACATTTGGTGTACAAATTAGGTGATAAGTTTGTATTTTTTTATCATATTCTATTCATTACTATGTTATGATATGAACAGTATCATGATGTGTTGTACATTCTTACAGTGTTGATTAATGGGTAACAGTACTTTTGTTTTTTCATTGTTTTGACTTGGATTTGAGTTTTAGCTTTTAATGTGTTAAACTAATGATAAGTGAAGGTTGCATATGATGTGTAAGGACTGAGGACATCTCAAAGTACACCAGTCAACTACACTTGCTTGGAAAACTTGTTGGTAAATACAGCAACTTTGGTTCTATCTCTGATAATTTAGATGCATCTATTACCAGTCATGTGCATGCTGTAAGGTACTCTAAGGTGATTTATTTTGCAGCTGGGTGGGTGTGATCAATTGGTTGTTGATGAAACAGTGTAGCTTTGTTTCTAGTGGAAATAGAAGCCAAAAATGGAGGTTGGTCTGTACTGCAGCACTAGTTGTTGTTGTGATAGTCCTATTTATAGATTCATTTGCCATTTGCATCACATGTTATATATTTTTATTTCCACCCTTTATGTTTATCATGTTCCTCTTCACTGGAAGGCTTTTTTCCTGGCTTTGATGTTGTATGTTAAGTGCATTCTGTGATAGAAAAAGAAAATGGAATTGGGGCCTCAGAAACTATATATTGTTTGATTTTAGATTCTGTAAACTACTAAATATGCATCTCCATTCATGAAGTGGATGGAGTTTTTTTCTGTCATTGAAAATTAAAGGGAATATCCCTCTGAATATGGGAATACCATCTTCGTTGTTGTCTTCTATGACTTGAGTAAGAAATGTTTGATTGTGTTAGAAAATATAGTCAATATTTATGTTGGTTAGATTGAAATTTTGTTCAACAAGTTTATTTGAACTGAAGTCATGTAGGTGACATGACTCAACCATTTCGTTAATTCTACTCTAGTGGTTTTTTTTTTTCTTTTCTAATTTCCAAATTTTTAAGAGTCAAGAGGAAACTTAATCTAATTTGCAATCTGATTTATAATAGACACAAGCACATGTTTATAGTTCACATTTAGTTTGACATTTTTAATTTTTTTTTGTTGCTGGTGCTGCACCTGAATCATGTTGCTGATCCTATTAGCAGAATTCTATATTGTTTAAAGATATTTATACTTATTGATGGAGAAAGCTTAGCTAATACTGAATATAAAATTATTACTGGCGGCTTGCACAACATGCTAACCTTGATCCTATGAATCTTTCATGGTTTAAATATTTCTGTTGCACCTACCTCCTCACTCACTTCAATAACCTTTTCTTTCTGTACAAGTATTACATTTCAAGATTGATCAGTTTTACTTTGAATGGCACATGTGAAGAAGAAACAACCATCTGAATTCAAACTTACGAATTTCTATAACATTGTTATCATTTTCATCTTTCCCATTTTTTTTGGTTAAATTTAACCATAGGAGTGGTTGTGTAATAGTTGCATTTTTTAAACTTTAGTAAACGCTCAAATTAATTTTCAAATATTGTTTTGTTGTAAGAAAAGATAATTATATTGCTTTACTTTAGGCTTAAATGATTTTTGGTTCCTTGTAAATTTGAGGATTTTGCATTTTTTTTCTCCTGTTTTGATCATTGATAAAATTATTACTTCTCAAATATATTGCCCTTTATTGAAATTGTGTTTTTCATTTGATTCACAATACTCTTTTTGTCTTCCATTTGTTTTTGTTATAGCCTTTTTGTTGTTTATTGATTTTCTTTGGGAGTGAGTGATGGAAATTGTTTTTCTTTTTCAGTTAAGGCTTGTATTTTTTATTTGTTTGGACAATGTTGAAGAAAGGATACGAAACTTACTGTGTTTCTTCCTGTACCCCCAACAAATTTCTCCCTGCACCCTATTATTTTTGAAAAAAAACTGTTTTACTCTCTTTAAAAATGATTTAGGAAGAGATTATTGTGTTCTAGAAATAAAAATTCAGAAACAAAAATCAAAATTATATTTTGGATAAAAAAAATCTATAACACAGTTTGTTCCGAAACATTATGGAAAAGGGGTTCGAAATGCATTTTTATATGTTATTCATTTTATTTAAAGATATTTTTGTCTTTACATACTGAAATTGGGTGTAGCAGGAAGTAAATTTTGGACGTTTTAAGGTTGCTACATAATTTCTTTCTCTAATATTTCGTTTATGTTAGATATTCGTCATCGAAATAAACAAATCTTTATTCTCTAAAAGATTTTCGTTCAAGCGAGACATTTCTTGTTAAAGCAAAAATGAGAGCTCGCTCAAGTTAAAAATCTTGTTGAAGTTATAAATCATGACATAAACCAATTTTCTTTTTTTGTTCTTGAATTTCGCTCTAAGTGAGATTGTGTTGCTTAACTAAAGCAACTTTTATATGATGAAATTGATGTTTCTAAGTTAATACATATTTTTAAAAATGTTATTTGATTAATGATGTAAGATATTAATGATATCTTGTGAACCACTAAGTGTGATATTAATGTGATATTTTGGATGTGTTTATAGTTATAAAAAATGTACTATTGAGATTTGATGTAAGTATTAAGTTAGAAAATTAATTGAAATATCTAGATTCTAATAATACACCGAGCCAAATAGATGAAAATATCATGTGTAAAGAGACAATATAGGTTTCACTAAATTGAGGGTGAGAGTTAACATTACTAAACTAAAAATATATAAATCATCTCATAATTTAATGTTGTCAAAATAATCTATACTAGAATAAAGTAAAATATTGGGTTTCTATAATGTTTATGTCTAAACTTAATATTAATATTTCAAAAAAGTAATCGATCTTTATTTATATAATATAACTTCTAATAAATATTCATATATTTAATTATATTATATGCTAAATAAACATATTAACTAACTCTTTATTTTTATGTTTTTTCAAAAGTTTATGAAAATAAAAATATTTATTAATTTAAATTTAATATATATGCACATAAATATTTTATTAATTTAAGTTTAATATATATGTACATATAAATATTTTAATATTTAATTACGTATATAGAATAAATTTAGTTTATATATGTTTTTGGAAATATTTTAAAATCTAGAGAGTGTAGATATTATTTAACCTAACTTCATAAGAAATAATTTCAATTTTCCTTTTATTTTTTTATCAAGTATCATATTCGTTTAACATTTTATTTATTTATCTGTCTTTAAAGTTAATTTAAAACAATACTACCAACTCTTTTATCCATTAACTTATCTAGTTTTCAATTAATTTACATGTATATCATACAAGTAAAATTTTTAAAAACTAATTCAAATCTATTTGAAGTAAAATTGAAAATAAAAGACCTATTATTCTTTTATAAGAAAAAATATTGTATTTACTTTTACGTAAAAATCATAAAAACCAGTTGCATTATGAACTATATAAGACAATGCGGTGAAAAGTTATCAAGCTGGAATAGCTCAGTTGGTTAGAGCGTGTGGCTGTTAACCACAAGGTCGGAGGTTCAAGCCCTCCTTCTAGCGATTTGTTTTTCATGTCTTATTTTATTAAATTGAAAATTTTATTTATGATAAAATTATCTTATATAATTAAAAAGTTACTATTAGTTTTTTATTTATTTAAAAATTCGTTTACTATTTTGTCAAATATAAAGCCCCACCCTAGAATAAGTGTAATTAATTGTTTTAAAATGTATTTGTAAACAATAAAAGTATGTTATGAATTTAAAGTTTTATTATATTTCATGATATAATCATTCTATGTTATTAAAGTTTAATATTATTCTTCCTCATATCTTTTTTTTTTATTTGTTTATGGATGTGCCTTCTTACCTGGGTGCAAACAACATATGAAAGCACTTGTGTGAACCTTTTCAACGCAATACAGACTTAGAATAAAATTACAGAAAGTAGGGCGAAATTTCAAAAGTTTTGGTAGAGCATAACATTGGTTTGCACAAAATTTCTGAAAAATTCTCCCGAAATAGTTTTTTCCTGAATATCCACGTAAGAATCTCGACTGAATTTGGGACACAATGAAACAAATTTCAGGTCAAACAGATGAGTATTCGCCTATGAAAAAAATCAAACAATTTCACACACAAACGAACCTTTCTTTCAGCCCTAGCAGTGATGAATAATAAAATTTATTGGAAAATATTGTGGGACGAATTTTGGGCTCAAATCTCAGCCAAAACTCAATAGACACAATGACGAATGTCTGGTAAAAATTTCAGACCAAAATACCCTAGGAGTAAGGTGTAGTAAGTCCCACACCGAGAGTGAACAAAATTGGTTTTCCGAAAACAAAACGTCCTGGCTTTTCTTCCCCGTATCTTCTTTTTGTGATTTGTTTACGGACGTTTCTCCTTACCTGGGTGCAAACAACATATGAAAGCATTTGTGTGAACCTTTTCAACGCAATACAGACTTAGAATAAAATTGCAGAAAGTAGGGCGAAATTTCACAAGTTTCGGTAAAGGATAGCCTTGGTTTTAAAAAAAAATTCTGAAAAATTTTCCCGAAATAGTTTTTTCCTAAAATTCCACGTAAGAATCTCAATTGATCTTGGAACTAAAAGCGACAAATTTCAGGTCAATTGGATGAGTATTCACCCAGGAAAAAACTAAACAGTTCCACACACAAACTAACCTTTCTTTCACCCCTGACAGTGATGACTACTAAATTTATTGCAAATCTCATGGAAAGAATTTGGGGCTCAAATCTCAGCCAAAACTCAGTAGACACAATGACGAATGTCTGGTAAAAATTTCAGACCAAAATACCCAAGGAGTAAGGCGTAGTATGTCCCTGACCGAGAGTGAACAAAACTGGATTTTCAAAAACAAACGTCCTAGCTTTTCTTCCTCGTATCTTCTATTTGTGATTTGTTCGTGGACGTGCCTCCTCACCTGAGTGCAAACAACATATGCAAGTACTTGTGTGAATTTTTTCAACGCAATACAGACCCAGAATAAAATTGCTGAAAATAGGGTGAAATTTCACAAGTTTCAGTAGAGGATAACTTTGGTTTTCAATAAAATTTCTGAAAAATTCTCCCGAAATAGTTTTTTCCTGAAATTCCACGTAAGAATCTCGACTGAATTTGGAAGAAAACGGGACAAATTTCAGGTCAATCGGATGAGTATTCACACAAGAAACAAATGAAACAGTTTCATACACAAACAAACCTTCGTTACAACCCTGGCAGTGAGGAATAAAAAAGTTATTGCAAATCCTATGAGACGAATTTGTGGTTCAAATCTTAGCCAAAACTCAGTAGACACAGTGACGAACGTCTGGTAAAAAGTTTAGACCAAAATACCCAAGGAGTAAGACGTAGTAAGTCCCAGACCAAGAGTGAACAAAACTGGTTTTTCGAAAACAAAAAGTCCTAGCTTTTCTTCCCCGTATCTTCTTTTTGTGATTTTTTTATGGACGTGACTCCTTACCTGGGTGCAACCAACATATGAAAGTACTTGTGTGAATTTTTTCAGCACAAAATAAAATTGGAGAAAGTAGGGCGAAATTTCCCAAGTTTTGTTAGAGGATAGCCTTACTTTGCACAAAATTTCTGAAAAATACTCCCGAAATAGTTTTTTCATGAAATTCCACGTAAGAATCTCCACTGAATTTGGGACAAAACGAGACAAATTTCTGGTCAAATGGATGAGTATTCACCCACGAACAAAATCAAACAGTTTCACACACAAACGAACCTTCCTTACAGCTCTCGCAGTAATGAAAAAAAAATTTATTGGCATTCTTGTGGGACGAATCCGGAGCTCAAATCTCAGCCAAAACTCAACAGACACAGTGACAAATGTCTTGTAAAAATTATAGACAAATATACCCAAGGAGGAAGGCGTAGTAAGTCCCAGACCGAGAGTGAATAAAACTGGTTTTCTGAAAACCAAACGACCTGCCTTTTTCTTCCCAGTATCTTATTTTTGTGATTTTTTTATGGACGTGCCTCCTTACCTGGGTGGAAACAACATATGAAAGTACATATGTGAATTTTTTCAGCGCAATACGGATATAGAATAAAATTTCAGAAAGTAGGGTAAAATTTCACAAGTTTTGGCAGAGGATAGCCTTGGTTTACACCAAATTTCTGAAAAATACTCCCGAAATACTTTTTTCCTGGAATTCCACGTAAGAATCTCCACTGAATTTGGGACGAAACGCGATAAATTTTAGGTCAAACTGATGAGTATTCACCTGCGAAAAAAATCAAACAGTTTCGCACACAAACGAACCTTCCTTTCAGCTCTGGCAGTGATGAATAAAAAATTTATTGCCAATCTTGTGGGACGAATTTGGGGGTCAAATCTCAGGCAAAACGCAATAGACACAGTAGCGAACGTCTGGTAAAAATTTCAGACCAAAATACCCTAGGAGTAAGGCGTAGTAAGTCCCACACCGAGAGTGAACAAAAATGGTTTTTCGAAAACAAAACGTCGTGGCTTTTCATCCCTGTATCTTCTTTTTGTGATTTGTTTATGGACGTGCCTTCTTACCTGGGTGCAAACAACATATGAAAGTACTTGAGTGAATTTTTTCAGCGCAATACGCACTAAGAATAAAATTGCAGAAAGTAGGAAGAAATTTCACAAGTTTTGGTAGAGGATAGCCTTGGTTTGCTCAAAATTTCTGAAAAATCCTTCCAAAACAGTTTTTTCCTGAAATTCCACGTAAGAATCTCCCCTGATTTGGACAAAACGCGACAAATTTCAGGTCAAACGGATGAGTATTCACCCACAAAAGAAATCAAACAGTTTCGCACACAAACGAACCTTTCTTTCAGCCCTGGCAGTGATTAATAGAAAATTTATTTCCAATCTTGTGGGACGAATCTGGGGCTCAAATCTCAGCCAAAACTCAACAGACACAGTGACGAAGTCTGGTAAAAATTTCATACCAAAATACCCAAGGAGTAAGGCGTAGTAAGTCCCAGAATGAGAGTGAACAAAACTTGTTTTCGGAAAACAAAACGTCATGGCTTTTCTTCCTCGTATATTCTTTTTGTGATTTGTTTATGGACGTGCCTCCTTACCTTGGTGCAAACAACATATGAAAGTACTTGTGCGAATTTTTTCAGCGCAATACAGATCCTGAATAAAATTGCAGAAAGTACGGCGAAATTTCACAAGTTTTGGTAGAGGATAGCCTTGGTTTGCACAAAATTTCTGAAAAATCCTTCCAAAACAGTTTTTTCCTGAAATTCCACGTAAGAATCTCCCCTGAATTTGGACAAAACGCGACAAATTTCAGGTCAAACGGATGAGTTTTCACCCACGAAAGAAATCAAACAGTTTCACACACAAACGAACCTTCCTTTCAGCCTTGGCAGTGATTAATAGAAAATTTATTTCCAATCTTGTGGGACGAATCTGGGGCTCAAATCTCAGGAAAAACTCAACAGACACAGTGACAAACGTTTGGTAAAAATTTCATACCAAAATACCTAAGGAGTAAGGCGTAGTAAGTCCTAGACCGGGAGTGAACAAAACTGGTTTTCGGAAAACAAAATGTCGTGGATTTTCTTCCTCGTATCTTCTTTTTGTGATTTGTTTATGGACGTGCCTCCTTACCTGGGTGCAAATAACATATGAAAGTACTTGTGCGAATTTTTTCAGCGCAATACAGACCCAGAATAAAATTGCAGAAAGTAGGGCGAAATGTCATAAGTTTTGGTAGAGGATAGCCTTGGTTTGCACAAAATTTCTGAAAAATCCACACGAAACAGTTTTTTCCTGAAAATCCATGTAAGAATCTCCACTGAATTTCGGTCAGAACGCAACAAATTTCAAGTCAAACGGATGAGTATTCACCCACGAAAAAAATCAAATAGTTTCGCACACAAACGAACCTTCCTTTCAGCCCTGGCAGTGATGAACAAAAAATTTATTGCCAATCTTGTGGGACGAATCTGGGGCTCAAATCTCAGCCGAAACTCAACAGACACAGTGACGAACGTCTGGTAATTTTTTTTAACCAAAATACCCAAGGAGTAAGGCGTAGTAAGTCCCAGACCGAGAGTGAACAAAACTGGTTTTTCGAAAACAAAACGTCGTGGCTTTTCTTCTCCTCTTCTTTTTGTGATTTGTTTATGGATGTGTCTCCTTACCTGGGTGCAACCAACATATGAAAGTACTTGTGCGAAATTTTTCAGCGCAATAAGGACCCAAAATAAAATTGCAGAAAGTAGGGTGAAATTTCACAAGATTTGGTAGAGGATAGCCTTGGTTGGCACAAAATTTTTGAAAAATATTCCCGAAACAGTTTTTTCCTGAAATTCCCCGTAAGAATCTCCGCTGAATTTGGGACATAACGCGACAAATTTCAAGTCAAACGAATGAGTATTCACCCACGAAAAAGTCAAACGGTTTCGCACACAAACAAACCTTCCTTTCAGCCCTGGAAGTGATTAATAGAAAATTTCATGCCAATCTTGTGGGCCGAATCTGGGGTTCAAATCTCAGCCAAAACTCAACAGACACAGTCACGAATGTCTGGTAAAAATTTTAGACCAAAATACCCAAGGAGTAAGGCGTAGTAAGTCCCAGACCGAGAGTGAACAAAATTGGTTTTCCGAAAACAAAACAACATGGATTTTCTTCCCCGTATCTTCTTTTTGTGATTTGTTTATGGACGTGCCTCCTTACCTGGGGGCAAACAACATATGAAAGTACTTGTGCTAATTTTTTCAGACAAATTCGGACCCAGAATAAAATTGCAGAAAGTAAGGTTTGCACAAAATTTCAGAAAAATCCTCCCGAAAATGGTTTTTTCTGAAATTCCAGGTAAGAATCTCCACTGAATTTGGGACAAAATGCGACAAATTTCAGTTAAAAGGGATGAGTATTCAGCCACGAAAAAAATCAAACTGTTTCGCACACAAACGAACCTTCCTTTCAACCTTGGCAGTGATGAATAAAAAATTTATTACCAATCTTGTGGGACGAATCTGGGGCTCAAATCTTAGCCAAAAGTCAACAGACAAAGTGAAGAACGTCTGGAAAATATTTCAGTCCAAAATACCCAAGAAGTAAGGCGTAGTAAGTCCCAGACCGAGAGTGAACAAAACTGGTTTTCCGAAAACAAAACATCATGGCTTTTCTTCCCCGTATCTTCTTTTTGTGATGTGTTTATGGACGTGCCTCCTTACTTGGGTGCAAACAACATATGAAACTACTTGTGCGAATTTTTTTAGCGCAATAGGAACCCATAATAAAATTGCAGAAAGTAGGGCGAAATTTCACAAGTTTTGTAGAGGATAGCCTTGGTTTGCATAAAATTTCTGAAAAATCCTCCCGAAACAGTTTTTTTCCTGAAATTCCACGTAGGAATCTCCACTGAATTTGGGACAAAACGCGAAAAATTTCAGGTCACACGGGTGAGTATTCACCCCAAAAAAAATCAAACAGTTTCGCACACAAACGAACCTTCCTTTCAGCCCTGACAGTGATGAATAGAAAATTTATTGCCAATCTTGTGGGACCAATCTGGGGCTTAAATCTCATCCAAAACTCAACAGACACAGTGACGAACGTCTGATAAAAATTTCAAACCAAAATACACAAGGAGTAAGGCGTAGTAAGTCCTAGACCGGGAGTGAACAAAACTGCTTTTTCGAAAACAAAACGTCATGGCTTTTCTTCCCCGTATCTTCTTTTTGTGATTTGTTTATGGACGTGCCTCCTTACCTGGGTGCAAACAACAGATGAAAGTACTTGTGCGAATTTTTTCAGCGCAATACGGACCCAGAATAAAATTGCTGAAAGTAGGGCGAAATTTCACAACTTTTGGTAGAGGATAGCCTTGGTTTGCACAAAATTTCTGAAAAATCTTCCCGAAACAGTTTTTTCCTGAAATTCCTAGTAAGAAACTCCCCTGAATTTGGGACAAAGCGCAACAAATTTCAGGTCAAACGGATGAGTATTCACCCACGAAAAAAATCAAACAGTTTCGCACACAAACAAACCTTTCTTTCAGCCCTGATTAATAGAAAATTTATTGCCAATCTTTTGGGACAAATCTGTGGCTCAAATCTCAGCCAAAACTCAACAGACACAGTGACGAACGTTTGGTAAAAATTTCAGACCAAAATACCCAAGGAGTAAGGCGTAGTAAGTTCCAGACCGAGAGTGAACAAAATTGGTTATCCGAATACAAAACGTCGTGACTTTTCTTCCCCGTATCTTCTTTTTGTGATTTCATTATGGACGTGCGTACGTAACTGGGTGCAAACAACATATGAAAGTACTTGTGCGAATTTTTTCAGCGCAATACGGACCTAGAATAAAATTGTAGAAAGTAGGGCGAAATTTCACATGTTTTGGTAGAGTATAGCCTTGGTTTGCACAGAATTTCTGAAAAATCCTGCCGAAACATTTTTTTTCTTGAAATTCCACGTCAGAATCTCCACTGAATTTGGGACAAAATGCGACAAATTTCAGGTCAAACAGATGAGTGTTCAGCCACGAAAAAAATCAAACAGTTTCGCACACAAATGAACCTTCCTTTCAGGCCTGGCAGTGATGAATAAAAAATTTATTGCCAATCTTGTGGGACGATCTGGGGCTCAAATCTAAGCCAAAACGCAACAGACACAGTGACGAACGTCTGGTAAAAATTTCAGGCTAAAATACCCAAGGACTAAGACGTAGTAAGTCCCAGACCGAGAGTGAACAAAACTGGTTTTCCGAAAACAAAACGTAGTGGCTTTTCTTCCCCGTATCTTGTTTTTGTGATTTGTTTATGAACGTGTCTCCTTACCTGGTGCAAACTACATTTGAAACTACTTGTGTGAATTTTTTCAGCGCAATACGTGTTAGAATGGATGGCTTTAAACTAGAGGGGGGTGAATTGTTTAAAGAGGGTTTTCACAAACTTTTCATACAAGAATGAAATTATCTCAAGAAACAATCGATAAAGAATTCAGTTTGCCAAAACAGCAAGCAAAAGCTGCAGTACCAGAAAAACAATTGGTTGTTTCATAGAAACAATCGGTTTTTTATACCAGCAAACAACAAACAAAATTGAATTTAAAGAGTTAAGGATAGAGAGATTGCACACAAATGTTTATACTGGTTCACTCTAAACCCAGAGCTACATCCAGTCTTCTCAGAAACCCTGAGGAAATCCACTAAGCAATTACACCTTGATCACTTACACCACAACCAAGAAAGTGACCTTGAACACCTCAAGACACACACTCTTCTTGGCTAACACACCAACACTAAGATTGCTGATCTTGATCCTCTCAAGAACACACAACCAATCTCAGCAAACACATAAACGAAACTTGTTTCACAGAGTACAAGGATTACACTTGTTACAGAAGATAATCTGAAATCAATACAAGCAGAATCCTATTCCACAAACT
>Ga0123342_1003739_pt1 | contig 24041 bp, 23 predicted proteins | sample Turbeawhitnodule_FD_89960 | JGI IMG/M metagenome (GOLD analysis project Ga0123342, IMG submission 89960) | Root nodule microbial communities of legume samples collected from Mexico - Turtle bean Mexico white nodule | ecosystem: Host-associated > Plants > Roots > Nodule | place: Mexico: Nepantla... | reverse complement strand
TCTTACCAGCCATGTCAACCTCATTGAACCGATTCATGATGACAGCCCACTCTTGTTGGATGGACAACTCTGCTGAAGTATCATCACTTGAAATATCTAAAAAGCTTAATCGTGTCCAAATGAAATGCACTGAATGCAATGGTATGCTACCAACACCAAAGGAAGCCAATTCACAAGCACAAGGAAGGCCATTAGTAGATCTAATGGTGCACCTACAACGAGATTTATCTAAACCAACATATTCAACTCGATCACTCTCTTCTGCAATATACTGCAAGGCATATTTCGATACGAAGCCAACCAATTTCTTCTATCTTGTTACATTGAAGACATGACTCACTACATGCAAACTCTTTTCAGATGAAGATTTAATTGCATTATGTTGCAAGATGATCATCTTATTAATGGAATCCCAACAAAAGCATAAGTCCCTCATTGACGTCTCAAGGGTCGTCTTTAAACTCCAATGTGCAACCTCCACTCTATAACTTGTCGTGTTGCCTAAGTGCATGACTTTATCCGTCCAAGACTTAACAAACTTTTCTTTATGAGGATTTAACCAAATACTAATCACATATTAAGTAAATATAGGTCATGGTGAACAAACAACATTTACTCCACACGATGTTCATAAGACTCTACATTTTCACAATAAAAAATTGCTCCCCAAGATTTCATCACTTGATCACATGCCTCTTTTGGATAAACAATCATTTTACATTTTGCTTTAACATTTTTATCAATGTGAAAATGGCATAACAAATTAGCAGCTTCGGGAAACACATCAACAACCTTTGGGTATGAATCAACTCTAAAAAACAAACCTTTCAGCTTCTCGAGGGCCCATACATAGTTATGATGACGTTCTAATGCGAGTAACATAAATGCAGCACTGAAGGTCAATCCCGTTGAGGTTACACCAACAACTTCAAACAAGGGCATCCTATACCTAATAGTTTTATACATATTTTCCATCATCAATACAGTGTTAAAGGCATTCAATAACTTCACTAAATCAGTGTGTGTCCAAAATAAATCTTGCACAACATTCGTCCCTTCTTCAAACCTAGACCAATGGACATACATATCTCGCTTAAGTAACATCATCAATTGTTGCATTTCAGTTCTATCACCTCGTACTGATTTTCTGTACATATATCATGCATTATAAACTTGCTTTATTGTGCTCACATTTTTCTCATTATGCTCTTTCATTGTTAGCAAAATATTTCTAGGCTTCACCGAACTGTCTGTCATGTCCATAAGCATTGACTTCTCACTACATGTGAACCTACCAGCATATGGATGACCAACCAATGTATTTACCAACTCATGATTATGAGACCCACAAATTAATTTCAATATTCATCCTTCACCACTCTTTATTGGATACCCTCATAATCTGAAAGGACAACCACATTTCCTAGTTCCACTCTCAGTAACCTGTAAATCCTTCTTATATCATCTGTATTTACCTCCTCTCTAAACCTAATAATACAAATGTCTTTCTTCCTCGTTGGCCAGTTGAAGTATCCGATCTCAATATCACAATAACAAAACCAAAGTGAAACGCAACTTTTCTAACCCACTTTAGGAGCTCATCCCAAGTACGAAATACCTATAAAAGTTATCATAACAAATTATTTCATTTACTAATTAACAAACAACTTAAACATACTTTACAAACTTAACTTGACCTCATATGTAGTAAACACATTTGTACATTCATCATCATCCCACACATCAACCCCATCATATAATTCTTCTTCAAATTCTTCACTACTGTCCATGCTTCTACAAATAAAAAAAATTGAAACTAAATCATTTCATTCCGGATCCATGAATCCATAAGTCAAAAAAATCATTCCGGATCCAACAATCCATAATTCAAAAAGACCATTCCGGATTCAGGAATCCATAACACAAAAAAACAATTCCAAATTCATAAATCCATAATGCAATTTAGGCTTCCGGATCCACCAATCCGTAATACAATTTAGGCTTCTGGATTCTGCAATCCAGAAAACAACAATCTATGATATTTTAACTTCTGGAACACCCTCTAATCCAGAAAACACAATTTAATCAATTCCGGATTCATGAATCTAGAATACATTACCAGATCCCGATATCCGATAATCCCAAAATCTCCATAACCACCATGCTCCTAAAAAAACTTAACTCTTACCTCCACAACCCAAACAACACTTCGGCAACATTGCGTAACCTCCACCTTACTCTTAAAAATTACAAAGAGTCTCCACAGTAGTTGATATTCAATGATGAAGGTGATCAGTGACAATGGAAGTCCAGCACGGTGCCTCTTTTCAAATTATAGGTCAAGGTTAATTTTGAGATATTTAAAATTGTGGGGTATAGGAAGAAAAACGTGGAGTTGGAGGAAGAAGAAGCCATATATTTTTTATAATTTTTTACAATTTTATCTTTAATATTGCGGTAACATTTTTCATTGTGATAACTGTTTTATTTTAATTGTGTCAATTTTTTTAATTACCGTAAAAAACCTAGGTTTCCATTAGTTGTATTGTGTAATAAATATATATTAATAAACATATATTTATTTATTGCGTAATAAATAAATATTAAGAAACATAGTATTAGAGGCAAGTATAAACACACAACAAAATGAGTAAGAAATTTTCTTTTTGATCAATAAATAAAATCCCGTGTAAATTAAAGAAGTGAGTAAAAAAATCATAGCACATACACATTAGTTTTAAAAGGCTTTTGATTTTGGTACGTTTTTTGGTCATGGCCCATTTATCTGCCCTTCTCTTTTTGGGCCTCTTTTATACGTAGTAAAGAAATGTCTTTTTAAACCCATAATTTCCTTCTGCACCACATGAATTGAAGAATTCTCACTTTGTCCAATTAGTAATTACTTCTGGATTGTTATATTTTAAAGTAATTTTCTTTATGATGAAAAGCTTTTAAATTTCATAATTTAAAAATTGTTTTTAACTTTCAAATTGTGCAATTTAAAAAAATTACTTTTAAATTATATAATTTAAAAGTTAATTTTTATATATGGATTACATAATGTAAAAATGATTTTTTTCACGAATTTTTTTTTGGATTGTATACTTTAAAATTCATAGCAGAAGGGGACAACTTTATCTTTTAACCACCTCATAGAGGTGCAGTAGAAACTAGGGAGCTGCAGAAAGAAATGACCAGATAGTGAATAACCTTTGGTTTATCCAATGTAAAAGCCCATCTTAACAATTTCAAAATTGTCAACTTGCCAAATTTCAGGGATAGTTCCCATGACTCTTTAACAGTGTTAAATTAAATTTTAATTTTAAAGTTTCAAACAAGATTGTGTTAAAACCAAATTTTTAATATCTATTATCTAAACCAAAATTTTGTTACCACAAACTCGCACTTAAAAATTTAGGATATGTTTGACATAACAGTGAAAGTAAATTGTTTTAATAAATTATTATATATAATAATAATAATATTACTATTATATATAATTAAATTTTTTTTCTTTGCCTAAACTTATTAGAAAGCAATATTAAGATAATTAATTTTTGCTGAAGATAAATGTGAACAGATATGGTTGTGGAACATGAACTTTATCTACAAAACTAAACAATGATCGATATATATAGAAAAATCATTAAATAAAAACTAAAATTAGTAAATAAAAATTTATTTTAAAGATTAAAATATTAGTTATTATATTGATTAAGTTAGATACTATTTTACAAGTTTGATTTTTAAAACAGTTTCTATTATTAATAAAAAATTATAAAATAATTTCTATTAGATATCAAAATTTTAATTTCTAATTACTTTATATCCTAAGTAAGTTTTTAATCTTTTAGATACTAAGTTAGAATATAAAATATTAATAATTAAAACCTTGATAGCTAACTAATTAGATAGCAATTTAAAAATTATTTTATAAATTTTTATTAATAATAGAAATTATTTAAAATTTCAATAATTTTTAATAGGTAAAATAATATCTAATTTAGTTAATGTAGTGATTAATTATTTTTTTATTTCTAAATTTAATTTTTATTTAATTATTTTCTTGTATAAGTAACAAAAGAAAAACAAATCAATATGTGTAAATATATTTTGTGTGGATCTTTGATGGTGTAAATGAGCATAATTCAAATGGATTGAATAGGTACATAGGAAAGATGTGGTTGGATTTTTTTTTTTATGAATTTGGATTTTCTATTTATTTTGTTTTTAATATTGTCTCTCTATTTACCTTTAAAATATACACAGCTTTAATATTTTTAAAATATATTAAAATTTTAAAATATATAAAATTTAATACATTTTATAGACAAAATAAAGGAAGAATACCAAAAACCAAACAAAGAGTGTGAGTTGTATCACAATCCAGTGATTTTGTACATTGGAAAAATGTAGTACAACAATCTGTAGACCAAATTAAAGACATGCTTTGAGGTCGTACCCTACAACCTAGGAAAGTAGGAAAATATTCCAACCCTTCTCTCATTCTTGTGTTTATCTCTGATGATTATTCATTCAATCAATATTATTATTTTTATGAGTATTTAATCAATATTTTTATTCTATTACAAAGAATTATTAATAAAAAATATAAAAAAAATTAGTTGATATATTTATTAAATTAAATAATATGTTAAAAAATAAAAATATATTAATATTTAAAATAATTTTTATTATTAATAAATAATTTTAAATTTATATTTAATTAGTTATCAAAGTTTTATTTCTCAAATTTATAATTTAAATAATATAACTGAAATTTTGATAAATAATTAGATACTGATTTTTTTTATTAATAATAAAATTTATTTTAGATATTAATAATTTTTTAATTTTTAAAAAAGTATTTAATTTAATTAATATAGTGATTAATTATTTTTCATTTTTACAATTTGATGTTATTTTGTTTTTATTTAATGATTTTTTTTCAGTGTTATTTTGACGTTTTTCTTTAAAACCTAACATTTGTTATGAATAATAAAATTTTCTTAATAAGTTTTTACTATTACAAATAACCCTAGTACCTTTAAGTTTGGTATATATTAATACTTCTGTCCTATTTATAAGAACTTTATTTTTATAAATAAATTTCTTTGCCTTTTTTTACAAGATTTCTTATTGTCTTTTGCAATAATGTTTTATTGGTTAACTTGATCGCGTGTGTTAAGATTACTGAGATCACAGATGATTTGGTGGTATGGAATTTGGTAATAATTTTTCCTCTGAGATTATTATTATTATTATTATTATTATTATTATTATTTGGTTTAAATATGTTTTAAATTTTTTTACTGTAGTTTTGATTTTGGTTCTCTAAATTTGAGAATTGTTTTAATCTATCAAAATTAAAAGAAAATGATTTTAATAAACACTAAATTGGAGGACTAAAAAATATCTGTAAACCCCCAAAACCTAAAAAGATTATTCTAATATCTCAAATTTAATGTTTCATAATTAAAATTATTTTTTCACAGTTTTAAATATCTAAAAAGGTATTTTTATACTTGGAAAAGAAAACCACAATCATCCCAAATTTGAGAATCCAAAAAACATAATTAAATCTTATGACTTCAACTAATCTTTAGACAATACATTATTGAAAGTGATTGGTTTTTATAAACTAAAAAAGATATCACATAAAAATGAATGAAAACCATGAATGGCATGGTAGGTTTAACAACCAATCAATTTGTATATGGTGGTGGGCATGAAATAGTGAAAGAAAAAGTGGCATTTATCTTGAAGATGGATATGAATGAAGTATATAATTGAAGGGAGAAGAATGAAGGGTTGGTTGAGACAAAATTGATGAGGTGGTAGCATGTGTAGATGTGTCAGTGGAAGAGGACCAATTTCTTCAGAGCCTGAATTCCTTCATAAATTTGGCTAGACAAGGAGAACTCTCACCTCCCAAAGGACCCTCACATCTTCATCTAACCTTTTATGCTTTCTCTCTTATTCTTCACACTTTCTCTCTCTTCTTACTCATGTCAACTAAACCTTCTTTATTCTCACCACCTTTTTTTATTGTTTTTTTCTTCTCTGATTTCTTTGCTGTAAAAGCACAGTTTCACAGTGTTTTTTTTTTTTTCATTTTGAAAAAGGTAACTCCTTGATTTCACAGTAAAAAGAGAATGCTATTCTTGGAATCATGTTTAAAACCACATATAACATAAACCACTTCAAAATGGGAAGAACTGATCACAGTAGCTTTCTGCTTGATGCACAATCAAGTTTCAAAAATCCATGTGCTTAATGAGACCAGGCAAATGCATTTTAGTTCCTTTTTTTATAGCAGTAACTATACTGTAAGAATATAATCATTAAGCATTTTTTTTACATAAAATAAGAGAAATCTGAAAAATGTATTTCTTTCTTAATCGACTCTGAAAATGAGGTAGTGTTCATGTGAAAATATACTCCAAATTTAGTACTGTGAAAAAACAGGCATAAAAGAGTGTTCGAAATAGGTTATTTACCTCTTTATTTAGTACTGTATTCCTAAGCTCAAAGTCTCATTTCTGTATCAGAACAGAAGAACCGTAGTTCAGAAAATATGATTACTAAAAAATTTAATACTAACTATATTTTTTCACTGTCATTTTATTTAAGAATGTATTAATTTTAAATTTAAAACAAAAAAAGGCAATGAGAGTAATTCATTTGACAAAACATATGTAGTTTTCAAGGGAAGACTTGAATTTTAGTTGGAGTATATATTAATTAGGGAAGAATTAATTTTAAAATTATTGAGGTAAAATTTTATGTGTTGAACAAAATAATCACTTTATAAAGTCAATATCTTTGAATTTTAATACATAAGGTCAAATGTGAGGCTAAGTAAGGATGGTGGGTAAGTAAGTTAGGTGGTTAATTCTCTCTACTATATGTGTTGTTTTTAATCATTGGATTAGCTTAGCAGTATGACAAAGTCTTGACTTATAGAGGGTTGTTGTTTATTTTGTATGCAGGAAATTGCGAAGACACCACTATGCTATGAGGAGTCTAACTATGCAAAATAAGTTGATGAAAGCTCCATGCAATACAAAAGTTGTTCTCAAAGCAGCTTATTAGTCAAATAAGAGGGAAGTTTTAAGCAATGTTTGGAGGAGTTCCAGAAAATCATGAAATATAAACTAATTTTATAAACAAAAAATAATTAGTTGCTATAGTGACTAAATTAGAAACCATTTTAGAGACTAAACAAAATTTTGATTTCTAAATTAGTTTCTATTATTGTTAAATGGTTTCTAAATTAGTATCTAATTAGCAATCAAGGTTTTAACTACCAATTATTTAGATTCTAAATTTGGTAGCAAAAACCTTGGTTGCTAATTAAATATCAATTTAGAAATCATTTAACCATAATAGAAACTAATTTAGAAATCAATTTTTTTTTTAGTCTAAAAAATGGTTTATACTTTAGTCACTATAACAACTAATTATTTTTTGTCTCTAAAATTGGTTTCTATTTCATGATTTTCTTGTAGTGTATGGACAATAAAGTATAGTAGCTGCTAAATTTAATATGCTTTTGTAAGGCCTACAAGTTCATGTAGTTTGTGTCAAATGGAAGAAAATGAAATATTATCCTTTGATTTGATTGTTTCATTTTTTTTCTATAAAACTTTCATGTTAGGCATCACTATGCAACTTGACATCTCAGCTAGGCTGACACCTCAAGTAACAACAATCATTTGTCAACACATGAAAAAAGTATTATTAAAAAAAATATGGGGGCACTAGACCAAAACCCTATGTTAAGAAAAACGATACATAGGTAGACTATACATATTCATAAAGAATTCTAAGAACAGATTAGATGGAAGCCTATTATACCAATGAAATAATTCTTTATGAATAAATCCTAAAGTCAACTTATCAGCACATACAATCCCTTCATGAAAAATATGAGAAATCCTAAACCTGATTTTCCCACAATGATTAAGACAAGTATTCCATCGATTACGAAGCATCCACTGAACATTAGTCCTAGTAGTAAATGCAGCACAAACCAAGGCCGGATCACATTCAAGCCAGACATTAGTAAGTCTCATCTTTTGAGTTTCCTCCATAGCATGTATAACTCCATAAAACTCAACAACCATAGCAATCTGAACTTCAAGAAACACAGAGAAAACACCAATAAATTCCTCCATACTCTCACAGAATATACCTCCACAAGTAGCAAGACCAGGATACCCCTAACAGCCCCATCGGTGTTAATTTTAACTCAGCCTGGTGAAGGAAACTCCCATCTAACAGGAAAAGGACGAAGAACTTTACCACTACGAGTATTAATACCAAAAAACTTAATCACGTTGAAATCCAACATATCATTTTTCATTGAAGCTTTAGACGAATTTCCCACTAAAAAAGTTAAATCTTTAATAACCGAAATAGCCCTAGAAACCCTAATCTTATCCTAAAATCTAGCATAATCCCTCATACGCCATATCATCCAAATAGAAAAGGTTATCACAACAAGCTTAATCAATTTAACCAAGGACTACCATCACTCTTAATAAAAGAAAGAAGATCATCCTTATTAGATAAATGAGAAGTAAGAAAAATCTCTCGAGCCCAACTCCAAATATGCAAAACATTAGAACATTCAAAAAATAAATGTTGAATATATTCCTCATGCTTTTCACAAAGCGTACACATAGAACATATATGCAAACCTTTACTCTAAATATGTTGATCTGTAGGAAGCCGCCCATGAACAACTTTTTAGAGTACTAGAGTTTTGGAAGGCGGAATAGATGAAGACCAAATGAATTTACCCCAACCACAGGGAACTCGTGGTTCCAAGAAAAAAGTCTCAGCTGATTTAAGAGAGAAACGACTAGACTCATCTAGAATCCAATTAGGAATATCTTGTTCCTCCCTAACCATAATATGATTAAAAAAATGAGGCATATGTTGTAAAGATAAGGGAATATTTCCATCACAACCTGTCCAAAACTGAGAGACTGTATCCAGAATGCTAACACCATCAAATAACCTTGCAATATTTGTTAAAGAAGTAGTAGAACACCATTTATCATTCCATAAATTAATAAAAGAACATGTACCAACAGTCCAAGAAGTATAATCAAGTATAGTAGAATAAAATTGCTTAATTCCAAGCCAAAGAAATGAGGATCTATAAACTATTCTAAACTTGTATTTTGATTTAAGAACCCTGACTTTCAAGAGCAAAGACCAAGGCCTGTTGCTATAAGCAAAATTCCAATAGCGCTTAAGAAGATATGCATTATTTTTGTGAAGAAGATTAATAATCTTCAAACCTCTATTCTCAATAGGAGAACAAAGCATATCCCAATTCACGATGACTATGCCTTTTTTCAGAATATCACCAGTCCAAATAAAATTTCGACACCACTGCTCAACTTGGTTAAGAAGTGAAATAGGTCATTTATACATATTAAAGCTATAAGCTAGAAATCCAGTAATCACCGTATTGACCAAATGAATCTGACCCATCATGCTAAGAGATTTACCTTTTCAAGATGCTAGCTTCAATTTGACTTTATCCGCCAAAGGTTGAAGAAATCGACACTTTGGATCACCAACAAAGATAGGCACTCCTAAAAAATTGAAAGGCAAACAACCATGACTACAAGAATGAATACGTTGAATTTTGATGACAAATCTTGTAGAATTATCCATGGTGAAAAAACTACTTTTAGAGTTATTAACATATTGACCAAAAAAATCACCACATGTTTTTAAGAAAAATACTCAAATTTCTAAGAGACATAATATCCCCCCTACAGAAAACAAATATGTCATCAACATATAAAATATGAGAGGGAGCGAGATAACCTTGCAGATTAGCCATATGTAAAATTTTCTTATCATTCACAAGCTTAAAGATACCTCTACTAAGAACTTCCTCTGCAAGACAAAAAAGTAAAGGAGACAAAGGATCACCTTGTTTGACACCTTTACTGCAAGGAAAACAACCCACCAAACTATCGTTTATTCTTATAGAAAGCATAGCTGAACGAATAATTGTACTAGTCCAACCGATAAACGAGGGGTGAAAACCAAAGCATGTCAAAACTAATAATAAGAACTTCCAACTCAGAGTGTCAAAGGCTTTATGAATATCAACTTTGTAAGCCACATTACCTCCTCTAACCTTTTTAAAAAGCATGTTAATAGTTTCAGAAGCAATACCAATGCATTCCTGAATTTTTCTACCCTACACAAACTCATATTGATTAGGAGAAATGATTCTAGCAGCCATAAGTGCAAGCTTATCCGCTAGTAGCTTGGAAATAATCTTAAATTTGAAATTAGAAACAATAGTTGGCCTATAATCTTTAATGCAATCAACTTCCTGAATCTTAGAAATAAGAGATACCACATTATTGTTCATTCTAGAGAGAACCCAATTTTGTTTAAAAAACTATTGAACAACATTGCAAACATCTGTCCCAATAATGTCCCAGCAAGAATGATAGAAAACACCACCAAAACCATCAGGACTAGGAGCACTGTTACCATTAAGATTAAAAATAATAGTCTTGATTTCCAAAAAATTAGGACATTTAATCAACATTATATTCTCCTTGGAGTAAACTAGCTCAGGAATATAAGAACCAATAAAACCTCCATATTACTTGTATTCAGAACATTAGAAATAGACTCAGCGTAAAGATTTTTATAAAAGTCCAAAATATGATCCTTAATGAGTTTAGGATCCTCAGTAACCTCATTATCAATCCTTAGACGATGGATCCCACTAGAATTATTTCTACTTTTGACCACAACATGGAAAAAAACAGCATTTTGATCTCCATCTTTAAGTCATAACATCTTAATCCTTTCTTTCCAAAACAAATATTGACAGTGAAGAGCATGCTCAAGCTCTCCTCCTTAGCAATCTTGTCTTGACAGAGAAGCCCATCAATATCAGACAAACTAGCAGTCTCTAATTTTTGTTGAATGCCAAGGAGGAGACCCTGTTTAAGGAGAACTGCATTGTGAACATTCCCAAAAGAATTTTTATTCCGGTCTTGGAGCTCAGTTTTCAACCTTTTTAATTTATGTTGCAAAATAAACATAGGACAACCAACAATCTTATTAGCCCAAAAATCATGAATAAACTTCAGACATGAAGTGTCCTGAAGCCACATAGAAAAGAAACGAAAATTGCTAACCTTCCTCAAATAATTACTAACAAAACTAGCAAAATAGGGAAATGATTAGAACAATTTTTAACAAGAACCTGATAAGTACAAGAATCTCATTCCTCCAGACACACTCCATTACATAAAGCCCTATCCAGTCTTCTATGAATTTTATGTAACCCTCTCCTTCTATTACACCAAGTATAACAAGATCCAGTAAAAGGCATACAAGAAATATCATTAGTATTAATCCAATCAAGGAATTCAATGTTTTGGATCTTAATAGGATTTTTTTAAAGGGTTGAAGTATCCCTAAAATATTTTCTTTTAATTTAATTTATTCTTTGCTTAAAAAAAAAAGTCAAATGTGAGGCAATAAGGGACACTAGGCACATGAGCGATGCTAAAAACTCTTCTCCTCAACCCATGTTTCATGGCTTATCATTTCCGTGCATTATTGATCAAAGTACAAGCTGTTCCTCTGCATGTCAAACAAAGGAGTGACAACATGTGACTAACAACAATTGTGAACACGTAGTGCCTAAGATCATTGATGAATCTGGGTTAGGGTTTTACTCTCCTTTTTTTCTTTCAGTAAACTATTCTTATAATCTTTCAAAACGAATGCTATCTTTTTTCATTAAAGGGTATATTCAGATGACTTTTTTAAAACTACTTCTAGAAGAAGAAAAATATAATTTAAAAAATAAATTTACCAAAACAAGTTGTTATGAGTAAGAATTGTGTTACACAGTTATGACACGTGGCTAAGAATGATGAAGAAAGGCAGGAAAAAAAACAGTCTATGACTTTTCTTTCTAACCTCACTGAAAAATATTTTCTTATTTCATTTAGCTATTATATTATTATATCAATTATCACTATTCAGTGTTAACTTTTTTTCTTGTAAGATATCCATACTTAAGTGGAATAGTACATAATAGAACGGTTTTTTTCTTCATTCATGTTAGTCTCTGTACTTGCTTAATCAAGTCTACAACAATGTGTTTTCCATATATATATAGGTTAAAGAATTGAATATATGTCACAAATATTACGTATAATTTTTAAGATGTAGAATACGGAATTACGGATTTATATATTATATAATTATAAATTATATAAATTGACAATAAACATTTATGTGTATAAGTATGTCTAAGTTTTTTTTTTTGGGCAGAAAGATGTTTCCCATGAGAGGTTAAAAAAGGCTTTGTTCCTTATTTTTATAATCGTAATAAAAACTTATACAATAAATTTAAGTTTTTAAAAACTTAATGTCTTTGTATTTTTTAAAATTGTGTTGGAACCGTGCTATAATTGTCAGAAATCCAAAAAATATTTTTTTGAATTAGGCATTTCACAGATACATGTCGTACGAATGTCGTACATGTATCGGTGTCTGATACATTTGTTCAACACGAACACACCATTTAAGAGGCGTGCTCAAACTTCATAGCTGAGAATAGTGGTTATTAGCTGTGCAGAGAATAAACAATCAGGTTGAGGAGGTTCTTTTACAACAGAAGGCTCGTATTAGGTGGCTGAAGTAGGGGCTGAGAGTCAAGGAATTAATGGAGAAAATACTTTCATTCGGTAATTAAATGGAAAAGAGTAAGGAAGGGTTTTAGTGGGCTGAGAGTCAAGGGCTGGTGGTAATTTGAGCAAGGTGTAGTGAAGGAAAAGGTGAGAGATTTCTTCAAAGAAAGTTTTGGTGAAAAAACTTGCCAACGCATCAGGCTAGATAACGCAGGGTTCAACAGGATTTCAGAAGAAGACAATGGTTTGTTGGTAGGAAGGATAGCCGAAGAGGAAATCAAGCAAGCAATGTGGAGTTGTGATAGTGATAAAAGTTCGATTCCTGATGGTTTCAATTTTGGGTTCATAAAGTTCTGTTAGGAAGAGATTAAGGTTGACATCATGAGAGTTGTTCATAATATTTTAGGAAAACGGAAGATGGCGAGGGGGAAGAATGCTTCTTTTATCTTTTTTATTCTTAAAGTCGATAATCCACAACATCTGAATGATTTTAGACCTATCTCTTTGGTTGGATTATGTACAAAATTGTGTATAAAATCTTGTCTCTGATGCTGAAGAAAGTTCTGCACAAAGTTATAGATGATAGACAACCAGCGTTCTTGGAAGGCAGAAGGCTAATGGATAGTGTTTTAGTGGCATACGAGGTCTTAAAAGAAGTGAAGAGGAGAAAAAGCAGTTTTTTCTTCTTCATACGAAAAGGTATATGACTCTGTTGTCTGAGATTTTATTTACTACATGTTGGAAAGGTTAGTCTTTTGCGGGAAGTGGATTGGATGGATAAGAGCATGTATTGAGTCTTCATCGGTGTCTGTGTTAGTAAACAAAAGTCTTACTCAGGAATTCAAGCCAAGGAAGGGGTTGAGACAAGGAGATCCTCTAGCACCGTTTCTTTTTCTAATAGTGGTAGAAGGTTTAGCTAGAGTGGTAAGGAAGGTGGTTGAGAAAGATTGGTTAGAAAGTGTGGAGATTGGAAGCAGGTTCATAAAGGTTAATATGCTTCAGTACATGGATGATACATTGTTTTTTTGTAAAGCGGAAGCGCAAAGAGTGTTCATCATCAAGGTTATTTTAAATTGATTTGAGTTAGCATCAGGTTTAAAGGTTAATTTTCAGAAGAGTAGTGTTGGAGGGGTGGGAAGCAGTTTTCTTTTGTTATAGCATTTTACGCCTATCTTGAATTGTGAGGTGGCGAAGACTCTATTTAAGTATCTGGGTATGTCTGTAAGAGGATGTCACAAAAGAAGCAAGTTATGGGAAGAAGTGGTGGACAGGGTGAGGAACAAATTAGGCAGATGGAAAGGCAAGTTTATCTTTATGGCAGGAACACTATGCTTGATTAAATCTGTGTTATCCACTCTTCCTCTATTTTATTTGCCTTTGTACAAAATGTCGGCTATGGTGGCGAAGGAAATAATGAAGATTCAGAGGGACTTTTTGTGGGTTGGGGCTCGGATGGCAGGAAAATAGCATGGGCTTCATGGAAAAAGGTATGTGAGTCAAAGGAAGTGTGAGGATTAGGAATGTTGGAGATAAGACGATTTAATATTGATCTGTTGGGTAAGTGGATATGGCGTTTAGGTCATGATAAGAAGGACTTCTGGAAAGAAATGTTGGAATCTAAGTATGGAGGATGGAGGGATCTTCGGTCTCAAAGGAATAGTAGATCAGATTCTCTGTGGTGGAGGGACTTGAAGGAAGTTTGGTCGCTCGAGGGATGGAAAGGTAAGTTTGTGGATAATTTTATTTGGGAGGTTGGGAATGGGATGCATATAAGGTTTTGGGAGGACATGGGTAGGCAACACGACTCTCAAGGACAAATTTCTTAGGCTTTTATCCATTTGTTCTAATAAGGAAGCTTCTCTTCGACTAGGAGGGGAGAGGTCAGAAAATCTAGAATGGTCTTGGAAGATTGAATGGAGAAGGAACTTGTTGGAATGGAAAGGAACCAAGAACAACAGTTGTTGCATCTTTTGGGAGAGAAGATGGTTAATGTGGATAAGGAGGATGACAGGGTTTGGAAAGATGGTGAGACATCAGTGTTCACGGTCAAATCTGCATACAAAATTCTTCAAGAAGAACCTTTGGAGATAGAGGGGGATTTGTTTGTGGATTTTTGGAGGATAAAGGCTCAACCATCATCTCAGGTTACGACATGGAGGGTGTTGGAAGACAAGATGACATCTATAGCGAATTTGGTAAGGGGGATTTGCTTGGTGAGTAATATTTGCAGTATGTGTGGGGAGAAAGAGGAAACTACGTCTCATCTTTTTTGCACGTGTAGAGTTGTTTGGCTTGTGTGGTCTAAGTGTTACGAGTGGATGAGATTGACATCAACAGATCATTGGGAGCCAAAAAAGCATTTTTTTAAAATTTTAAGATGAAAGGCGTAAGTGAAAGTGTTAACCAGATTTGAGTAGTGTGTGGATAACAGTTGTAGGTGAACTGTGGAAACATAGTAATAAGAAGATCGTTAAAAGCGGCAGGATAGACCATAACCAAATTTTTACAATGACGTAGCTAAAGGCGTGGTCATGGGTAATGAACAAAGCCCAAAGGGTAAGATTTTCAAATTCTGATTGGTGTCTTGAGTCACTGGTTTTTATGAGATCTATAAAAAATTTCTAGGTGGTGTTTTGATGAGTAGAGGAATTGAATGGGTTATTTTTAAAGGTTTATATTTACATGTGAATGTATCATAAGTTAGGTTTCACGTTTGTATGTTAGTGTAAGGAGGTTATAGAGAATTTTGTATAAGGGTTAAGATATCTTGAAATATCTCTTATTTTTTTTCTAATAAAAAGAAAAGGTGACAGTAGTTAAAAAAACGTACTCATGTAAAGTGTGTTGGAAGTATTGATGGAGTGTGAATATTGAAGACAAAGAAGGTAACATGGTTCCCAGATTCTACAGGAAAATGATTGGACTGATCTTAGGTTTGACATTAGAGGCATATATCGAATACACACTATGAGGGTTTTGGCGTGAATTTGCTAAATAGGGTCACAGGATCATGTAGGGTTATGTGTGCACCTGTGTAAGAGAAAAAGAATCTTAATTTTGTGATCACGAGAGAACCATGTTAGAAAGCCTAATGACATGCTCAGACCTTGTTCATGAGGGACCCAATCTTCATGGTGTTGGCAAAGTACCTAATTTTGGAGACATTTATGTTGTTTTTCAAAAAGTTATCTCAAAATTAAACAACTGTTTCAAAACAAGTTTATCCGAATGATAAAGCAACTGTGATTGGGATTTAGAAACAATTAACATGATATTAAAATGAGTTTTAACATTAACCTATAAGACTGTGAATGAGAGGGAACCATGCAACTTCTTCAAACAAGATTAAGCTAAAATATTTGCAAAACTAAAACTATGTTCATTCTAAATTTCAGAAGTTAAAGATATAATTAAAATTTTAATTTCTATAATCATGTTTAGGATTGTGAGAAGAATATTTCGTTAATTAACTGATTTCAATATCAATATATTGTAATATGAGGAGTGAGGTGCAAATTCTGAAAAAGTTTGGGTTGGTTCAAAATTTGAAATGAAAAAATAATGGTCCCTCTTCAACAGTCATAATAAAATCTAGCCACAGAATTGTGAGACAGAGAATCACCCATTATAAATACTAAATATTAATATAAAATTTAATATTATTTAAAAATGTGTGTTCTCAGTTTCCTCTCCTCTATTATCATTCTGCAAATCTGTGTCTTGTTAAAAGAAACCAAAACCACCCTTGTCTCTCAATTTTCCGACTTGTTCCAGTACGGGAAGTACCACTTTAAACCCCCTGTGGACTTTAGTACACGTGTCAGAAACCCACCTATGTAGCACTAACACTACTACTAGTAGTATCCACTACTTCACCTCATTTTTCACCCTCTCATCTCTGCATGTGAAGATGCCAATGTCTTCTCTTATTTATTTTATTTTATTTATTTGATGAATTATTATTACATTATTTTATCTTAATTTATATACAGAAATAAATCCAATTTTATTCAGGTGAAACAAGTGGTTGGTTTATGGTGTGTTGCAGGTACAACTAAGAATCCACAGAAAAAAAAAAGTCTGATATTTCTGATAAAGTAAAAAGGTATAGTTAATATAACAAGGCATCCATAGTTTATAGCTAGCTGCATACCTAGAGCTTTGCATTATTGTCACCATGTCCCACACTTTCATTTCTTCCACAAATCAAATTTGGGAAGAAAAAGAAAATCAATGAAAAAATTGAAGTACAAAACCAATAATTAATACTCATATGATGCTTGGTGTCAAAAGACTATTTACTCATTAATTTTTACTCTCATTAAATTAATATAATGTGTTAAAATATGTCACTTACAATGCTAAAGTGGAGACTTACAATTTTTTTAAGTTTGTCAAACAATAATAATATAAAATAAACATTACGCCATTAACAAGTGTAAAAAATTAATTTAAAATATATTTTTATGAACTTATACAAAAGAAAACATATAATACGCTTTATACATTCAAAATTATTAATTTATTATAAAATGATCTCATATGGTACACAAAATTAATATCCTAATTATGTTAAAGTGATAAATGTGAATAAAAAAGGTTTCACGTCCCATATTTAATGTCTTTAAATTTGGGTTAAATATAATGTTAAATCACCGGTGTTCTTACATATTTTGTGTCATAACTTTTTGAAAAAAAAATGTGAATTAATTTTTTATTGACTAAAATTAACACACATATATATAAATTGAAAATCTAATTTTGAAATTTTTAATATAACAAATTTTCTAAAATTGTAAGCATAATTATTTTTAAATTACAATTTTTAAAGTATTTATGAAATAGTTTATGAAGGCGTATATTCTACTCCTAATATCCTCTATGATTTTTTCATTCAAAATTAATTAAAAATTATTTTAAACTTTAATATCTCCATTTTTTCAACGAATATTACACTGTTTACTCCAAGTTCTTTCTGACATTATTCTCTTTTCAACCAACATTCTTAATTATTTAATTTCTACTAATATTGTTTTACAAATTGCTGACTGAACAGAAACACTTGTGTAATTATGTGACAGTTAATCTATATGATTAGTAGGTAACTTTGAAAACAAATATTTAAGATTTTACCATCCATGTAAAAATATATATTTTTTAAATGTAAATTAAAAATATTGATCCTATAAGCTATAACTTGAACATGTTATCTACAGCCAAATACATAATTCCTGCACAGTAATGTGAAGGAATGGTCACAGTCATCAATCTGAGTGGATCTTTGCTCCATTTATGTGGAGTTATCTTCAGGTAGACCCCACTTACAACATCTGTGTGGCTTATATTTTCTTCTAATTTAAGACTGCATCAAACCTCACAGCCTGTGATAATAATAAAAATAATAAATAGACAACAAAAAAACTTACAGCCTGTGAATTTAATGGAGAAGGGATGGGCCAACCCCTCTCAACTTTTCAGACCAAATATATTTTTAAAATAATAATATATTCACTGAATATTTAAGTAGAACTTCCAACAGAAGAAAAAGAAACTATTTTCAATGAGAAAGAGAGAAAGGGAGGGAAAAGAAAACAAAAAATAATATCTGTAATAAGTAATGTAAATAATATTATTATTGTAAAAGAAGAGGGAGACAAGAAAAGAATAAGGTCAAAGAATTGGATGACTTAAAGTACCTTATCAATATGGTGTTAAAGATTACTTTTGAATTTTGCTTTCATAGAAAAATGGAATAGGACATATATTAAAGCAATACATTTAATAATATGACCAATTTGGATGGTATGTAACTCAATAATTAAGTTGAAATTATGATAAGGTGTAATAAGAATGTTCTATGAAACAACTATCTCATTAGTAATGAGAGGATAAAATTATTAATTTGAATACATTACATGAAAAATATCTTCATACATTAATCATAATTGTTATATTGAGGAGTGGTATATGAATGTAAATTGGATGTAATAATTCAATCACTTTAGAGAAACTGAAATTTCTTTTTTTAACATTTGAGATTAACCACAATCAATCAATCTCTTTAGTTACTCATTATTTTTTGTCTCTAAAGTTGGTTTTTATATAATGATTTTCTTGTAGTGATAGATACAAAACAAACCAACATAGCAAAAGTCCATAAGAGAACATTAACTAAACCTTGCAGCCTACCTCCTAATATGAAACATTTATACCATATCCAAGAATCTGCATAAAAGCCTTCTATCCATCTTTGATCATTTCATTCCCACAATTAATCAGATTAGCTAATGCATCACCGATGAGCAACACAATGCTAAAACCAAAGTTATTGCTGCTCATATGCATCACCAAAAGTTGCTCAGAATAAATGCAACACCACCTAGCAGGTCGTGTTGATTGCCATTGATGTGGGTATTGCTGAAAGGTAGAAACCTTAACTACTTTTTTTTTGTTTAGGATCTCTTTACATGCCCAAGTTGTGGCATCCAAAACACCATTGCTACAAGTTTCTACTACATCCTTGCACATTCATAACACTACTAATGGAACATGCTACAATAGTGTAATAGTCTCACCAATCAAAATCAAAAACCAGATCTACTGGTGTACTAATTAGGTTACAACTCCTTATGCTCCAAATTCGACCCACATAGAAAGCAAACACATTTCCCAGCAAACAATTCAAGTCACAAAAACTTGTTATCCATACTATATAACTAATGACGCAAGATAGATAACCCTACAAAATACTTCCACAATGTCACTGTAACAACTCCTTTAAAACAGAACAATGATTTTTACAAATAATATATTGCTTGCAGAAGTATATTTGACCTAGAACACAACAGGGATAAATAAAGCTTACTATTTCCTCACTATTTGTTGAATTTATATGTTTCCATTTGTATGTGCTCAAACTATTTACATATGAGTAAATATATTTTAAAATATAAAAAATTACTAAAACAAAATATTGTAAAATATTTGTAAATAAAATACCTTAAAATATATATAAGAATTTATATAAAAATTATATATTTAAATAACTTAAAATAAACACTTCTTTATAACCACACATAATTAAAAATATATACATATATATAGAAATTAATGAAACGATTTACTAATTTTAAAATGTTTGAAAAATATTTAAACAAAATGTTGTAAATTATCACTAAAATTATATATATTGTATACAAAAAATAAACATATAACTTTTCAATTGAATCAATATTTATTCACTTAAAAAAAGATAAAAGTATAATTTAAAGTTTATTTAAAGCAATCAAGTAGCCAATGAATTATGTACAAAAACATATTGGATATGATAAAAAAAACTTAGATAATTGATTAGGTGGTTTTTCAACATTTTATTGTGTATCAACCATGCATGAAGTCAACCAAACATATCAAATTACAATGCTAACAACATACTTCAATTGTCCTATATACCACCCAATTTAAAACCATGTACCTCTCTATGTTAACAACTCAAAGCTTTCAAATGCACCTCCTTTATTTCGACAACCTCCAAATCACATATCAACATAATGTAATAAACCACAAACCTATTTGCAATAGTGTAATCAAAACATGATACAAAATGTTACTTGGTCAAAAACGAACACAACGACAAAGAGCACAAGGAGGAAGCAATGGTATAAGACAAATATATCTAAACAATGAAGATATAAGTGTGGTTGTTGTGTCACGAATATTTCATAAGATTAAAGCTTAAAGACTTTTTTTTTTATCAAATTTACTAGTTGCACCAAATATCAATTGTTTTTAATGTTGAAGATCTCACATTGACTAGAGATTAGAACATTTCCTAATATATAAGTAGGTACAAACCTCACCTTACAAGTCTGTTTTATACGGTTGAGTTAAGGTTGAAGTCCACTTTTAACACCACTTACAAATTATAAATAACTTCATGAGCATATATGGGTTGAAATAGAAGGAACAAAGATAACATTTGCCAAAGTGAGTTTGTCTTTCTAAACTTTTCATGAGACTTTTGATGAGATTTTGAATGAGAAGAGTGGAGGGTAGTAGACTCTACACTTCACTTCTTTGCAAACCACTTCATCCAAATGCACACACATCACTCACTTTCTACGCTCCCCCTTCTATTTAGTCAAGAGGACACTCTGGATGCAAATAAACACTAATTTGATAAAGCCAACTCTTGAATAATTTGTTTTATTTCTTATATATTTCTATTTTATCAATAGATTCTTAGTTAACTCATCTTTCACATCTCTATGAAACAAAACATTACAAGTTAAAAAAATAAAATGAAATAATTCACTCAACTAGTAAATTTATCGCATTAGTATTTAAAAAATGTTAAAATAATTTTATATATAATACATATGTATATGAAATATAATAACTAGTACATTACAAGTAAAAAATTAACAATTTTAACACTTTCTATTTTTTCTTTGTATGTTTTTTAGGCAAAGTATGAGGTGTGCTTAATTAATTTATCTTTTACTCAATCAATTCACCATGCAATACTTCTTCTTTTATCTGCAAATAATAAAATAAAATAAAATAAGCATTTAAAATATGTTCCCACTAATGGGAAAAAACACACGCAGAAGCAACACACATAATCACGAATCAACTGTAGAAAATAAACAACACAGGATTTAACGTGGTTCGGTCGCCAACTGCAACCTACATCCACACAGGCAACTATTAGGTTTTCATTCTATCCTGTTGCACACCAATTACAAGTACAATGGTCTCTTTAAATAGAAATTATAAAGGGGACCCAATGATTAAGCTCACTCACTAAACATGGTGTCTAGTCAGCCCAACCCAATTGGTCTTGGCTTTATACCCAACAATCTCCCACTAGAAGCCACGAAACAATGTTCACATGTGCTTCAACTATGTACAATGATTAAGTTCACTCACTAAACATGGTGTCTAGTCAGTCCAACCCAATTGGTCTTGACTTCATACCCAACAATCTCCCACTTGAAGTCACGGAACAATGTTCACCTGCGCTTCAACTATGTACATGTACTTCTATAATCTGTCGATGGAACTCAATGTTCCACCTCTAGTTGCCACCAACCTTCTTAATCATTTTGAAGACTTCGTTAAAACTCCCCTGAGTTTCAACACGTCATTCACTGACCCGTTCTCTGTTCCTACCAGCTCCCACTTACAGGAACTGTTGGATGCTAGAATAGCCTGAGAACAAACATACTCCATACTCAACAAGAAATTTTCTAGAGATATTTCAACAACTGGAATACTGGTTCTTCTAACCCACTATCGTCTAGGAACCTCAGCTGAAGCACGACCCGTGCTCCCACTGCCATAAGTACCTTTGAATGGTCTACCTGAACCTTTCCATGCTCGTTCATCCTGAATCTGACTTGTGGCTCTAGGTTTGTCTCTTCTAAAGACAACCCTCTTCTGCCCACGAGATTCTATGAACCGGACTTTGTTTATCTTCTGAACTAGGATGGTCACTCCCTTAGACGGTAATCTGACTATATACAATGAACCTCTTTTTCTTCTGCAGGCTATGATAAGATTTCCCTTGACGACCTTCCACTGCTGATTTCTGAACTTCTCTTCATGTCCCTGTTTGTCCAACTGCCTAACATAAATCAATCTTTTCCTCAAGCTTGGAACAACTCTGACATCCTTCAAAGTCCAGAAACCAATTGGTGTCTTCACACTATGTCACCCATGCCCGTAACATCAAGAGTTTTGTTGTCCGCTAGTCTTACCTTTCCAAAGTCTCCAATAACTAGATTCTGCAATGCTTCAAAATCCATGACCCATGAATCCACATTGCTATCCGCGCAACAGACTGAAAGGTCATCGTCCGCGAAGTCTTCTGCAATGTTGACTTATTTATCATTTGGGCATTGATTTCTGAAATGCCCCACCTCCTTGCAATTCCAACATGTTACACTTGACCAATCTCAAGTCTTTGACTGACTCTTTCTTTTGTTCTTGCTCCCACTATCTCTGATATTTTTCTTACCTTTGATGACACATAGCGATTCACTAGATAATTCCTCAGACTCCTCCATTGACATCCTCGCTAAGAATGAGATCACGAATCTTCTCAAAAGTGAATCCATCGGATCCCACTGAACTGGTAACTGCTGTAACCGTTCCGGACCAACTGTCAGGCAAAGAAAATAGCAGTAGTAAAGCTTGAACTTCATCATCGAACTTAATGCCCATTGACGTAAGTCTGACTAAGATCGAATATTGATGTGCTCAGTAACTGAACTGTCATAACTCTATGCCGCAGCGAAAAACTGCCACACCCGCGCCTAACATCGCACCGTCACTGCTGGACCAGCAGAATGCACGCACCACCTTGCGTCTTCCGTCGCTGCCATCGCACTGAACCTTTGTGTCATCTCGCTCACCGCAAGCACCTGCACCTGTTCGCCGCGAAACGCGATCCGCCGCCGCACTGGCACACTCTGTCGCACTGCCTGGACACGACCCTACTACAAGCAAGCCACCTGCACAACGTCGTGAGCCGCCACCACTTCTGTCACGACCCACACCATTGCACGTCGCACCGCCTACTGCGCGCACCTGCCGCAAGTCGTAGGTTTGGGTTGTCGTGAATCCTGGGTCACCATGAAACCCTAACTTTGAGACACTCACTACAAGAAAATAACACTTTAGTCACCGAATTCAGCGACCGAAAATAAGTGGTCGCAATTTGTGACCAAAATAGCCACCGAATACCTGTAGTGTCTAATCTGCGACCGAAATAGCGACCAACTGAATTATTAATGATGTTAGTTAGTTTTGCGACCGAATCAGCGACCGAACATGAGAGTGACAAAATCAACGGTCACTAAAGTGGTGGCTGTTTTGAATAAATTAGGAAAAATATATCTGCGACCGAATTAGCCACCGATTATGTTTCTTTTTTAGCCACCGATTTTAGTTCGGTTGCTAATTATTATTGCTTATTTTCTGCCACCGAATTAGTCACCGAATATGTTTATTGTTTAGCCACCGATTTTTCTTTGGTCGCTAAATATAATTGTCTATTTTTGCCACCGAATCAGACACCAAATTTGTTTATTTTTTAGCCACCGATTTGTTTGTAGTCGCTAAATATAAGTGTTTATTTTTTTTACCAAATACATTTATTTTTTAGCCACCGAATTTGTTTTGGTCGCTAAATATAATTGTTTATTTTACTAATAATAATAATAATAATAATAATTTATTTTTATTTTAAAAAACTATACAAGGATCACAATTTCTTAAATTTAAATAGAATTAATTAAATATTATTTTTAAAATATCAGTTCAAATAAAAAT
>Ga0123342_1003738_pt1 | contig 24048 bp, 11 predicted proteins | sample Turbeawhitnodule_FD_89960 | JGI IMG/M metagenome (GOLD analysis project Ga0123342, IMG submission 89960) | Root nodule microbial communities of legume samples collected from Mexico - Turtle bean Mexico white nodule | ecosystem: Host-associated > Plants > Roots > Nodule | place: Mexico: Nepantla... | reverse complement strand
ATATATATATTTTTTTTTTTTTTTTTTTATTTTATATATAAAAAAAATTATTATTTTAAATATATATATTATATATATATATATATATATATATATATATATATATATATATATATATATATATATAATTTCAGAAAAAATTAAAAGCTGGTGGGTGTAGAAAATAAATAGGTGCCGTAGAGAGTAAAAGTCATGGACAGCAGATTGGGACAAGTTTTTTAAGAAAATGTTACAAATAGTGATGTGAGGTTGTATAAACTAAATAGTGGCTGCATACAGTAAAATTGATCAACAGAAGAATGGGCCCATGTTTTTCATTAATATGCTGCAAATAGTGAACTAGTGGGTGTAGACAATAAATAGGGGCTGCATAGAGTAAAAGTCTTGGGCAGAATGGACCCATACTTTTCAAGAATATGTAACAAATAGTGAAGTAGTGGGTGTAGAAGATAAATAGGGGCTGCATAGAGTAAAAGTTATGGGCAGCAAAAGTTGGCCTAGTTTTTCAAGAAAATATTATAAATAGTGATGTGTGGGGTGTATAAAATAAATAGAGGCTGCATGGAATAAAAGTGATGGACAGCAGAATGGCCTATGTTTTTCATTAATATGTTGCAAATAGTGAAGTGGTGGGTGTAGAAAACAAATAGGAGTTGCATAGAGTAAAAGTCATGGGCAGTAGAATTGGTCCATGTTCTTCAAGAAAATGTTGCAAAGAGTGATGTGGGGGTGTAGAAAATAATTAGGGGATGCATAGACTAAAAGTCATGGGTAGCATAATGGGCCCATGTTTTTCATTAATATGTTGCAAGTAGTAGACTAATGGGTGTAGAAAACAAATTGGCCCAAGTTTCAACTAACTAAATTACGATGTATGGTATGACAGACTTGGTTGGTAACTTTCGTCAAGGAGTCTCTTCCCTCACTCAAATTTTTGCTTCCGGCGTTTCACAATCTAATCAGTTGACTGAAAATCAACAACTTCATACAAAACTTAGTATGTGGATCAAAAGTATGCACACTTAAAGGACGAAATGAAGGTGATAAAGGAACAATTTGTCTCGGTGTTGCAACTTGACAATGCTTCTATTAGCCCAAGTCAATTCCACCACCAATATGCTCTAGAGCATGATGACCAACCCCTCCCTTAAAATACATCATAGATTGTAAGTTTAATTATTTCATATTTTTATAATATATTAAATATTTTAGTTATTCACATTTTTTTTTACTTTATGAGACGCATTTTATATTTTTATTTGTACTCTTTTTATGTAATTCTATTATTGAACATTTTAAGTTCTAGTACTTTTAGTTAATTTCTAAAGTACAATTTTAATTTATGGTTTATTTTAATTATAAGTTATATTTTATGTACTGTTATTCAGTTTGAATGATTTGGATGGATGAAATTATCTCAATGACTTTGTTTTTCTATTTGGATGATTTTTCTATTATGAATGTGGTGTGACTGTTGAGTGGGGATTTGTTATTTTTAATTGTGAATGACTTTTTGTGATAGGGGATTTGTTATTCTGAATGTTACAGGTAAAATTTGCTAGAAAGAAAAATAAAATGTTTTTTTAAAGCACTTATGCATCGGCCAAGTCCATGCAAATAAATTGTAATTTTTTTTCCGCTTCCATTTATGTATGTGGGCTTTTTTTCCTTAAATTTTGCATCGGTCAAGCCGACGCAAAATCTGATTACATTTTTTTTTTTCGTCAGTCAAATCACCGCATGCACGCTTTTCTAATACATTTGTGTCGGTTTGGTCCATGCATAAGCCGATGATATTATACCATTTTTACGTCGGTTTGGCTCATGCAAAATGCGTCGTTCATGTTGGTTGACGAAAAAACACTTTGCTTCCACAACTTTTTCGTCTGATGCTTGGCCAACGCAAATGTCACATTTTTTCGTTAGTTTTGAATCATTTGTGTCTATTTTTGACCGGCCAAATATAAGGTTTTTCTTGTAGTGTCAAAGATTCTTAATATCTCACATTGCTTAGGAGTCGAGGTCAAGAATGGTTTATATACACTTTCCTCCTTTAACCCTTCAATAGAAAAGTGGTTCCAAAACCACCTAATATAGTCCCACATTCGCTTAGGAGTTGAGGTGAAAGATAGTTTATATATACCTTTCTCCTTTAACATTCGATGGAGAGTGGTTCCAAAGACACCCAATATAATCTCAAATCACATAGGAGTCAAGGTAAATGATAGTTTATATACACCTTCCTCCTTTAAACCCCTAATGGAAAAATGGTTCCAAAGACGTCCAATATAGTCTCACATCGCTTAGGAGTCAAGGTCAATGATAGTTTATGTACTGGACAGAGTGCTCGGTGCTTAGTAATTGGAGCTCGATGCATGGGTGTGAGTAGGTCAGCTCGGCTATTGGACCTATGAAGCGGATCATAAGTTTGACCCAGTTGCCTTAGTGAGATCGTTGGAGAATAAGTAAAGTAATATTCTATGTATTGGTTGAGGGTTATTAGTAAAATATACTTTTTAACCTAAAGTGGTGTTGTTGCATGTGAGGTTGGGTCACATAAACACGTTTGACCTAAGTGTGCATTTTAGGGCACGAGATAAGATAAGTTGCATGCATTGTAAATAGATAATGTTGCACCATAAGGGTGCCCACATGAACAAAATGTTTTCCTGCAGTTAATGCCTATAAATAAGTGGTGCCCCGTAGCAGGTAGTTTTTTGTTGTTATTTTATGCTTTCAGTCGAGATAAGATTTTCATGAGAGAAAATTATTACAAGAGTAGTTATAAAAGGGCATGAGACCCCAGGTGAAGGTACGCAATTTTGAGTGCTAGACTAAAGTTACATACTACTTTTGTTTTATGCTTTTACTGACTTGATCGTCGGAGTGTGATCAATAGGTATAACCCCCTTTATTTCAACGGAGCCACTTTCCAGTGCAGTTCAGGAGACGAAGGGCTGATCAACGCATAGGAGACAAGTTAGAAGCGGAGCTCCACCCAGGTCAACCAGCGAGAACAGTTTATATACATCTTCCTCCTTTAACCCTTTGATGGAAAATTTGTTTCAAATATGCACAGTCCCACGTCACTTAGGAGTTGAGACCAATGATGGTTTATATAAATCTTCTTTCTTTAACCCTCCTCCACACCTCAATTCCCTGCCACCACTCGAGTTTCTATGACATGTGTCTCCCCTATGATTAGCCTCCCTCTGCCGGAAACTTCATAGACATCTTTTCGCGGTCACCCCTATGTCATTCTGGTGGCCATAGTCAGAACCCTCTGACTCGAAAAACTCTTCTCTAAACATCTCTTCCGACCTGGCATTTGAGTCCCCTCCATGCCTCTCCCCCCACTTGTGGTGACAACCACAAACACATACGCTTGTGATGGAGAGCTCCTCCTTTATAACAACCTTACGCGGTGTTTCATTAAACCTCACATTCTTCATCATGCATGCCTCTCAAACCACTGGAACCCTCACCCTCAACCTTGCATACTAAAGCACCTTTTGTTATACCGTTGCAACGTCAACTTTAACCAAAGACCCTACCAGTGCAGCTACTTGTTCGAAACACTGTCTGTTCCAAAAACTTTAGATGTATACCTTTACATCTAACCCAAACAAGCTTGTCCTCCACTGCAAAGTTTACAAATTTAAAACATTAAACGTAAATTGAACACATACATCATGTTCACATATAGATCTTATCATATCATGATTCTCACACAATCATACAATCAAGAAGGAATAGGCATTACATTAAATTCATGTAAATTTAAAACATTAAACGTAAATTGAACACATACATCATGTTCACATATAGATCTTATCATATCATGATTCTCACACAATCATACAATCAAGAAGGAATAAGCATTTACCTTGATTCATGAGTGATCCTAATTGAGCAGTTACTTTATCTTCTTTGTCCCAATCTATCTCTTAGCAATTCCGTTCTTGTCACACACTTTCGTAATGGTTATCAGTGAGACAACTATTATGTGCAGAGACAGAACCCTATATCCTTTAGTTCCCAATCTCCATCAGATGTCAGGTTTTCATTAGTTATATCATCATATATATATTTCTCACGTTAACCAATGGACATTTTATTCTATTATTATTATTAAATCATATTTGGGCCCAAAGCCCAAACTCTAAGTCATGTGAGTCACTTTATAGAAATTAATTTACATAATTTCGTACAAAGTTGTCAACCCAGGGCATTAGTGATTTGAAAGAATCTGCATACCACTCCTTATTCTCTACTAAAGATTTCTGAAGCACCTTTTCTGAATCCCGAACAGCAACACATAGTTCCCCCTAGATACCTCACTCTGATAAACTTGAAACCTTCCATTATGAAACTCTCCTTCATGGCCTACACCTTCTCTGCCTCCGCCACTCTTCCTACAAAGCTATTTCTCAACCATTTTGCTTTTTCCTCCTAAGCTCTAATAAAAACCCATTTGTGTTCCTTGTCTCCTTGTACCCTCCCTTCGCTCTCCTTCACCAGCACCTGAGCGTAAGTTTGATTTTGGTCCTTCTGCCTCCATTCCTTCTGTTGATGCCTTGTTCCATTGGTATTAACTTCTTCTACTTAGATTTATTAACCATCAGCTTCCAAGTCCCAATCCATATAAAATTTAATCTTCTTTCTAGCTCGTCCACACCAATCACCTCTTGAAATCTAACAAAATCAAACTTCTACCTTTTTACGTTTAATCTTATGAAAACATCTTTTATCCTCCCTTCTCTAAAAAAATCTTCCATATATCTCTTTCATGGTTGGTCAGAAAATTGGAGAAAAAGAAGCTAACCTCCATCTCGAAAACCTCTCTATCTCTCTGTGGTAGTAAAAAAAAAAATATACATCATTTGTAAATTGATATGAGATTATATCAACTTGCTTATAACACTGTAACAATACAAAAGTAAGTACTCATAAAACTGAGATAACAATGATAAGAGGTATTGGGATTGAAATTCACTTATTCCATTCTCTTTTACTACTCTGTATATTAATTCAATGTTACTGAAAGAATTTTAAATTAACCTTTTGAATTTAAAAATTCTAAATATTCAATTATAACATTTGATATCTCAAATCATCATAATAAAAATCTTCCCTTAAACTCAAACTTGATTTAACTAATAAATTCAAATTTATCCTTAACATTAAAAGTATTAGATTATTAAATTCTAATTTCTCAAATTTTTATTTAATTTAAATTGTAGAATTGCACTCGATTAATCATTGAAGCACACTTCTCAATTATTACAACTGATAATAAAATACCAGCATGATCAATTTACCAATGGAAATCACAATTTATAAATGTTAATGTGAATTAACAGTGTGATGAACAAGTAACCATTGCTAATAACTGATTTCCTACATTGTTTATTTCAAAATAGATGACAGGTTTTTAATAATGAAAATTAAGGGAACTAATTTATAATAAGGGAAATCAAGTAACAAACATAATTATACCAGAAAAAAACTCATTAATGAGCAATTTTCATAGAAACAATCAATATTAATGAATTAGTGATAAAAAAAATACTGGTTTATCAAACAAAAATATTCTGAAAAAAAAATTATTATGGAGTTCTTCAAAACATTAACTTAAATCAATCAATCTAAGTCAAATATTCAGCAAGATAATAAAATTTAAGAATTTGTACATACCTACAAACACTGAAACAACTTAATAAAGCATGAGTAAACATAATCTTTGAATTATCAAACAAAGTTCAGAAATTTTAGTTAATTACTGTTAAGGTGGATTATCTAAAGTACTTGGATTTTTTTAATGAAATTATTATATTTGCAACAATCTTACACATTTGCACAAATATTGTTTAGTAAATGCTGGGCACAGCCCAGTGAATATTACCAGCCAATTTCTTCCTGCACCAAATCAAAATGACAAAAATAATCTTAAATAAAAGAGGGTGCAGATAAAAATTACTTCCAGAATTCTTTATCCGGAAATTTTTAATTTTGTGTTTTGAATTTTTTTCCAGAATATAATTTTTTAGTTTTGAATTTTATTTATTATTCTGAATTTTCAAATCTAAAATAAGAGTAATTTAAAAAAAAAAATTGATAGGATACAAGTTAAAGTTAAAATTGATATGGTGCAGGAAGAAATTACATATCACCAGCAGAGGGAACCCAACATGGATCCAAAACTAAAATGAATAAGAAATAGAATAGGAAAATCTCTATTTACACGCCCTCGAATTTCTATTACACTCCCTTTTTCTCTTTTCTTAAATGAATTCACAATAATAACAATTTCATTCCCTTGCCAATACGCTTCCTTTCTCATCAAAACTTTTAAATAGGGTGTCAATGCGGCTTGGTCCGCTCCGCATAGGCCCTCCTCGGACTTGGCTCGTAAAAAGTGGGTCGGGTTGGCCCGCTTCACATAGAATCTGAGGATTGATTTTTCTAACTCGTCCCGCATTAGGGTTGGCCTGCAGGCTTGCGTACCAGTCCGCATAAGAAATATTTTTTTTTTTAAATACAAATTTTGAATTTATTTTATTTATATGCATTAAGTAAATGGTCTCATAATATTATTTTCACGACACATGCGTAGTAAGATGTTATTAAAATTTTCATAATATAAAATATGAGGCTACATGAAGAAAATATGAAGGTGTAGATAAATATTTCTACATTTTAAAATTATGTGAGTTATGCGGGTCAACCCGTCCCGCCCCGCACAGGTTACAGATTATGCGAGGCGGACCTAAGCGGGTCAGCGGATTAAAATAAATAACCCGCTCCACGTTTTTTTCAGTGGGTCGTGGGCCAACCCACACAGGCTGCCCCACTTTATCGCCCCTACTTTTAAATCTTATTAAAAAGTATTTCATGTTCATTTACGAATATAAATAAACTAAAAAACAAACAAACAGAACAAACATACCATCTAATAAGTATTTTCAGAAAATACTTTCAGAAACAATTTCGGAAACTACTTCTGTGAATTACTCCAAAATGATGAACCAATTCAGTCTTATTTTCTGCACTTAAGAATTTGACAAAAAAAATTATGTGAATTGTTGAATTCATAAAGAATGCAAATAACAAAACTAAATTAAATATTGTATATGCTGAATACAGCAAAATTATTACATATCAACTAATTTAAAGACACAAAATAATTAATTATTACATTAATTAAATTAAATATTATTTTATAAATTAAAAAGTTATTGATAATTAAAATAATTTTTAGTATTAAAAAAAAATTATAAAATAATTTATAAAAGATTTTAATTATTAACTACTTTATATTTTAAATTTATCTTATGAAAATTTTTAGATATTAGATTACTTAGTAGCTAAAATCTAGTACTTAAGGTTATTTAAAAATTGTTTTATAAAACTTTTTAATAATAAAAATTACTTTAAATATTAATAATTTTGAAGTTTATAAAATAGAATTAACTTTAATAATTTATTTTTCATATTGAATTATTTTATTTGAATTTATACCTTATTAGATCAAAGAGTATTTTGATAATAAAAAAAAGGGAAAAAGAGTGTAAACAGTAATTAGGGAAGTGTAAATAACAAGTGCCTAAAAGAGAAATGAGAGTTATCCAAGTAGTAAAACAAAAGGGCAATGTGAGAGAAGAGAAATGTACATTAATTGGGAAAGGTGAGGTATTATTAGTGCTGTTATTAGGGTGGTTGTGATTTAGGGTTTAGGGCAAGAAGGTTGGTAGTTGCTGCCATTATTATGGTAGTTGTGGTTCTAACAAGAAACAAACACAAAATTGGTTCCATTTAGATAAATGAATGTAGACAAACAAAGAAGGGATGATAAAAAGTGTTGCTCAGTTTGGTCAAATTGGTTCATCCAATTTTGGATTTATTTTATTATTTTAAAGTGTGATTAGTTTAATTTCACTTAAGCACTCAATTAGTCAACTTAGTCCTTTTAAGAATATTTTAATGCAGCAGCAATTGTGGAAAAGTTGCTTAACCCATATTTATGAAGTACACTTAAAATGATTCCTTATATAAATTCTTGTACAAAAGTTGCTGGCCAATTTCAATAAAGCAACTCTCTACATAATCAAATAAAAAATATAAGTAAATTTCAATAAACTCAATTACATTTAATGTTATTATTTTTAAAATACTCTTATGTGATGACAAATGATTGATGACAAATAAATCTTTATTTTTTATGTGATGACAAATGATTGATGACAAATGATTATTGTTACTTGAAGTGTCGACTTAACTGAGATCTCAATAGTGAATAAAAACTTTTATTTAAAAAAGATACTCTTATCTTTTACAGCAATCCAAAAAATACTATTGAAGAAAATTTGGAAAATAATTTTTTTTAAGAAAATCAAAAACAAATTTAACTAATATTGTAAAATTTGATAATTTTATTACTTATATTTGGTCATATAAAATTCACCTATTAACAATTTATAGAATCACATTTACACTCAGCCACTTGTCATCGAAATTAATCATATTTGTATTTAACCATTATGATTAACCAAGTGAAATGTGGACAATTAAGAACTTTAAGACATGACTAATCATATTCAACAATTGTATATAACTAACTATATTAAATTCTTATGAAACAAAATTAATCATACTCCTATGTATAATTGAAATGGATGAGAATATTAGGTGAAAGTAGAAGTAGATTGATATTTTTTTCAAATTATAAACAAGAAGACAGTGATGACTCTCTCAAAATATGGTTAAGAGCAAGAATGTATAAAATAATAAGATATATTATATCTAATCCTAGTTGATAATGAAAGGTTCATTGGTTGAGTCAAACTTTGATGACTTTATTTTGTTGGAGGGGAAACATAGGTTCTGAGAGATGGTGACTGAGTGAGAACATCAGGTGCAATAGTTGTATTCTGTGCTCCACTCTTCTGCTGCATTCTCCTTCTAGCCAAGTACCCTCTAACCCATGGTGTCACATCCTCGTTGATTTTGATCATGATGAAGAAAATAATGCGGTAGATCACAATCATGCTGAAGATCACACTCAGGTTTATCCACTTTGATCTGTTCACATCAATTTGGAACACTTTTTCCAAGATGTATTCTCCTGGTATCTTTGGAAGGTCTGGTGTCTGGTTGTCAAATATCAGACCCCTCAAATCATTCTGGTACTGACCCTGAAACAGTTTTCATTGTTTTCATCATCAAACTTTGATACAATAATGGCACATGGCTTTCTAGAGTTGAAATGTGTTTCTTCTGTTACCTGTAGTGCCCAGAAGTGGAAACTGATGTATGACATAGGGTAGCGCCACACTGGCTTTGGGATATCATGTGGAAGCCTAAAGTAGCCTGAGACCAACATGAATATGCCCTGAAATTTGAAGTATATAAAAACAGAAGTCAATTAATCAGATGTGAATGGATGATCAAGTTGACTGTTTAACATATTATTGAGCAAAAGCTCAAAGGGTTTACAGAATGAATATCTTGTGTTGAATTATCACATGATTTTGCCGTGAAAAAATTGTGCGTGTGTGGAGATTTATCAATATTTGTGAGCATCTAAAGAGAGATTAGACAGCATATTTGGTTTAATGTTTTGGATGTGGTTTTCATGTTTATATTTTAGACAGGATTTCTTTTTCTCTTTCTCAACTAGTTTTGAAACATGCTTTGAGACAATTTTCAATTCCTGGTTTCAACTGCTTATGCAACATGATATGCAATTAGTACTATTGCATTTAGTAGATTCAGTGTTGCATGAAAAAGGCAGAAATTTATGAAACAAACTGGAGAAGGTTGAATTTTGGATGGTGGTTTAAAGGAAAAGATGGCATTGTTTTGGATGGATGCAATTTAGTGCACATGTGGCTATACTATGGGGAGGAACATGCATACCTGAATTCCTGCTCCAATAATGATGCCCATGAGGAAGTTGGGGACAATGCTAGCAATTGCCATCATTAAGCTTTCAACCACTGTGACACTAGCATAAAGGCACAACACAAAGAAAACATAATGCCAAAAACCAGGGTGCAGGCGAACCATGAAGTAGCAAATGGTTCCAGAGAGAAATGTGATCAAAATCAGGAAGGGCATTGCAGATAATGTGTTGCTGATGACAAATGCAGTGACACCATAGTGGCCATTAAGCCTCTCCCTTTGGAAAACCTGTGATTGAAATTGAAAATATATGATTTTATACTACATTATAGTGAGTATCATGGTTAGTTGTTGCATGGAGAGCACTGAACACTCACCTTCATGTCTTCAACAAATGAAGGGAATCCACCAATTGACATGAAGGTCACAAAACCAAAGACAAAAGATGCACAAGAACCTCTGGCCTGAAAAGAAAGGAAGAAAACACATGAACTCCAAGAAGGCCAAATTTCTTGCAAAAATGAATCAATGACAACTTCAAATTGCTTTCAAATGAGAAGTAGAAGTACCAGAATAGAGTTGTAGCCTGTCCCCACATTCAAATAAATGGTTCCAATACAGATAGTGACCACGATGTAGATAACAAGCCTAAGCCAGTAGTAGCCAAAGTCCCTTGACATGTTCATGAAGGAACGTTTGGTTAAAGTGTAAGACTGCATCAAGAAACTAGCCTCACTTCCTCCAGCTTCAAGCACTGTTCCCTTCTGCAGAATGCATCATTCTTAAAAGATCACAACATTGAAGAATTGACTCCAGAAAATGAACAAGAAAAAGAGGATGCATGTGTGTGAAATATATATATAATATATATTACACTCAATTGCATCATTCTTAAGTTTGGTTATTTTTCATAAATAAGTAATCATTGAAAAGCACTTACAACTTTAGATATCTCATCCACTTTTTGAGTTGCAGCATAAGAGTGCTGAGAAGAGCGGTAGAAGTCAATAAGAGTTCTGATTGCTTCAGCAGTAGTGATCCTGTCCAAAGGATCATCACTTCCCTCAAACTACAGAGAAAGGTTCAGACCAAATGTTAGCAGAGGTATATATATATGTTGGAAAATAATTGATGAAAAGCACATATTAAAATGTTGGAAACTAATGTTGCCATAACATAATGAGTAGAAATAATAACTTTAAAAGAATTAACAAAACACCACCTCCAAAGATAAATTAAATGTCACATTTTTTAAGGTGAAAATGACTATATAGAGTGTTATGAAATTGAAAGACAAATGTGTGTCATAAAGAAGAAAAGCTGAATACCCTCAATTTCATGGACCCTTTAAGAGTGGCCTTGACTTTGTCAAAGTCAGAATTGATGCACCTGAGGAAATGATCAGAAGGGTTCCTCAAAGCAGGACAAGGGAAGCCAGCTTGTGCAAAGAACTGGGGACAAAATAACTTGTATCAGTAATCAAAAAGCTTCATTCTTTACAATCATTGCTGATTTAAGAAAAAAAGTGGAATGTGAGTTTTACCTCATATGCGTCTGAAGCCTGCCCAAAATAAACAGTTTTGCCACTAGAAAGCAAGTACAATTGGTCAAATAACTCAAACACTTCACTGCTAGGTTGATGAATAGAGGCTATCACGGTTCTCCCATCCCTTGCCAAGGCACGTAGTGTCTGAGTCACAAAGAATGCTGAAGCACTGCCACAAAGAAAAATTTCCAAAACAAACTATGACATGAGTTCACTAAAAAGACATGTTTCTACTTTACAAATTTGATCAATAGCAGAGACATCACAAACCAAACATTCTCCACCAAAACAAATGTACATAGAATATTGTAACCCCCCTTTAGAAAAGGTGCACACAATTTGATGTTGTTGTGACTGTGTAAAACATTATCCAAAAAGTTGAAGACGTACATAACTTCCAAAATCATTTTCAAAAATTGTCGGTTAAAGTTGTATTTGTTTGTTTCTGCAGTTTTTGTATAGAGATAGATAAGAAGAATTTCTAAGATCAACAGAATACAGACAAAGCATGGCCCGTTATTTATTGCACCACGTTTTTCCTTTCCAAAGATACATAGAAAGACTACAATCATAAACAGATAGAAAACACCTACATGACAATCATACAACTTTTAATTAAAATGGTTTTTGATAGTTAATTTTATAACAGTGTTAAAACATCTCTATCTCATTTTCTTTACTATTTTAATTTGTTTGAAAACATTTTTCACTCTAAAAATTAAAAAATCATTAATTATTTCTTCACTACTGTTCTCATTTATTAGTATCCACCAACATCTTGAATGAATTAACTACCACAGTCTAACTTTTTAATAAGGATATATCTTTATAAATAGTAATTGAGTGATTAATAATTTTTTAAAAAAACCTGCATCATGTTAAAAGCCAAATTATATATAAAAAAGGTAAAATTTCTTAAATGGCATCACATATCATCACATAAATCTTTTTTTTTTTTCACAAACAGTTTGTACTAAAATGAAATTATTTAGATTTTCTTTATCAGAAAAGACAAAACCCCCTACAGGAAAAATTGCAGTTAGGGGGAGATATTAAGAATAAGCTTACTGAACCAAGTTTTTCTTCTACATAAATGTCAATTACTTCAAAAGCACAACTATGGTACACAGTTACAAATACAGCACATATTTGGTAGCAGTTAATTAGATGAAAATTGACGTGTGACAACTTCATATATGAATGCAAACCACTTAGGACAAGGAAATTAAATTCACATAAAGTGATGTGCAACAACCTGTCAAGTCCACTAGTTGGCTCATCAAGGAAAAGCAACCTTGGTCTCATCAAGATCTCCAAGGCAATGCTAACCCTTCTCTTCTCCCCACCACTGATACCACGCAAGTGCCAATTTCCAATCACTGTGTCTGCACAATCTTGCAGTCCCATTGCCACAATGGTGCTCTCCACCAGTGCTCTCTTATCTGTCCATGGCATGTTATCAGGCAAACGCAAACGAGCTGAATATGATATGGTTTCTCTCACTGTTAAGGTGCCAATCAAGTTGTCATCTTGTGTCACATAAGCCTGGTTAAGTTCACAGCATCATAAACCAAGTTAGGAACAAACCCTTTTTGCAAAAATAGCATGGAAAAAAAGAGTAACCATGTAAATCTATTAATTAGTCTATTTAAGTACTATAATTAAAACAAACCATAGTTACTCTTAAAAGTTCAAAACCAAACTAATTCCAAAGGGAAGAATAAAGACGAAAGTAAGAGCTAATATATATTAGCAAATCAACTAACTATATTCTTCCAATGAAAGGTAGACACGGCTTGGTAGCATTAAGTATGGAGCATTTAGTACATAGACAGAAGAGAATGAAACATTTTGTTCTATTCTTGATGTAAAAATCAATATATCATCTTTCAAAAAATTATCTTTTTTTATTCTATTCTGAAGAGAGTTGCCAGTGATACAGTACCCAAAAGAATCCAAATATTTTTGATTGAGTTGTTTTTCTGGCCAATAAGAATGAGTTTGGTGATATATAGAGAAATAAGAAAGAAAATCTACCAAAACCTTTAAAACATATCTAATATATGTATTAAATAAAGATCCAATATTATTATTATATTCAGTTTTGTTTGAATGCATCCACCAAAAACTATATGTTAAGGCAAAACCAAAGACTAGATGCTAAGGCAAAAGAGGAAAACAACTCACTGCGGTGCCAAAAGAGAGTTTGGCTTTGCGTCCATTGAGAAGGATGGTGCCTGAGAGAAAGGCATTTGCAGCTAGGCGACTAGAAAGAGCATCAAGGAGAGTAGATTTTCCAGAACCTGAGGGTCCCATGAGAGCAGTGAAGGTTCCTGGTTCAGCATAGCCAGTGAGACCCTCCAAAACGTTTTGTGTCTCACCGTTGCTGAGAGTGACCATCACAGTCAGATCCTTCCATGTGAGTCTTGCTGAGACATCTCCAATGATCTCCGAGTTGGCCTTCTCTCTCCAAAGGGTCTCACTGAGAGGACTCAACCCTGGTAGGGTGGAACCATTCCCTGAAGGCCTAGCTGTTGCTTCTATCTCCATACCCACATGGCTTGTTGCCTCAGAGTTTCTCATAATAATTAACTTTCTTCAATACAATATGGTCCAGACCCTCCAAAAGAGTTTTGTGGTACACTGATCAAATCCGATCCAGCAAAAGGGAAAAAGGGTAGGAACCAAATTCAAAAGCCAAGCAGTGAAACCTATTGAGGGGGAGTGTATGTGAGTGTGTGTGTGTGTATATATATGAGGAAGTTACTATAATAGAAAAACCAAAAGGGAAGTAGGAGGGAGAGAAAAGTGTGAGTGGTGAAATGGGAATGGTATGATTGGGGAGTTTTGACTGAAGGAGATGGTTTTAAGAGAGATGATGGATCATGCAAAAAGAGCCCTGTGGAGTTGCATATATATATGTGTTGTTGCAACTGTTGAAAGGGTTTATAAGTTCTTGTTATGAACAAGAAGAAGTGATTGGAGCAAAGGGTATTATATATTCTGATCAAACTGATATGAATGTAAGGGATGACCACAACACAACAGCTACAACAACATGATATGATATGATATCTTACTACTACATGCTACTCGTTTTTTGTGAGAGAGAGAGCTCAATTCTCGAAGGAAATATTGAGAGATGAAGCAATAAGTTTCAGCCATTATATGGAAGCAATCAATTAATGGGTGCAGCTAGTTGTTGGTAGCTACATTTATTGCCAAACCGACCCCCATTTAACCCTGAGGGTGAGAGATCTGTTCATACTTACGTGTGTGTTTTTCAACTTTTTCCCTCTCATCACCCTCTCTTTCTATTCTTCCTTTCCCATTTCATTTTTATTTTCATAAACCTTTATACTACACTTTTTACTACACTATTTTCAACCGTTCTTGTTATCAACACTCCTATTCATTACTCTTGAGATATATAAGTTCAAAACTATAAATAGTAGAGACTTATTACAGAATTTGAAAGACAAAAAAAATCATTGCAATTACATAGAAGTGCATTAAAATATCTTAACCAGTGTTTTAGGTTACAACTTTCCTTCAAATACGCCACATCAAATACGTTAAAGAAAAAAATAATCATGAAACAGAAATCAATTTTTAAATATCAAAATAATTAGTTACAATATTAACTAAATTAGAGACTATTTTAAAAACTTAAAAAAAAAAAATTGATTTCTAAGTTAGCTTCTATGTTAAATAGTTTCTAAATTAATATCTAATTAGCAACTAAGGTTTTCGCTATCAAATTTAGAAACTAAATAATTGGTAGTTAAAACTTGGTTGCTAATTAAATATCAATTTAGAAACTATCTAACAATAATAAAAGCTAATTTAAAATTTATTTTTTTTTAGTTTCTAAAATGGTCTCTAGTTTAGTTAATATTGCAACTAATTATTATAATCTTTAAAAATTGGTTTCTGTTTCATGATCTTCTTGTAGTGATATGGTAATTTTTTGTTGATATTAGAATAAAGAAAAGGTATTTGAATTTGGATTAAAAGATGTGTGGTTAAATCTCTTATATTTGACCCTAAGTGACATAGAAATGTGATGGTGTGTGGGAACATGAGCCTAATTAATTTGGCATGCCCTGCAAAGGCAAAGGCAAGTCTTTGCTTTGATGGTAAGGAAAAGTAGCAATGGTGGAAAGATGAGATTAATTAAGAGAAGGGTATCCACGTGAGAGCATGGATGGGACCAATTAATACCCATCGACTTGAATGAATTCATCAATCAACAATGGCCATCCTTGTCATTTGGTTACAACTTACGTATGGATCATTCATTCTCATTAGTACTTACTATTATTCTTTTTTATTTTTTAAATCTTAGGTGGGAAGAAGGAGTTGGGAGTGGAGAATTGATTAAAGGATAAGAAGAAAAAGTTATGTACTTAATATATACATGTCATAGTGTGATAGTGTGAGTGTGAAAGAAAGTTCAATTCTAGTACCACCATGTTCCTTTTATGATTATTATATTATTTAGTAGGGAAATATTAATTATAACACAATATTGATGTCGCTATTAGGAGGAGACCTAGTAACATACATTTAAAAATATTAAATTTTATTACATATCGGTGTAATACCGATAGCTACATTATCCATAAAGTTATATCATACAATTATTTACTTATATATTAAAATAAAATATAAGAAATAAAAAAAATTATTTGCTTAATGTGAAGTTCTATCACCCACTTAGTACATTACAAATTTAAACAATCACGACAAAAAATAATAGGCTACATATTTTTCAAAGATTATAAATTTTAATTTTAATTTAAACAAGTTACAAACATCTAAAACTTTAATATTTTTCATCTCTTTTGGTATCCTAAACAATCAAGTATTTACAATTAACTTATATTGAAGATCATTTATGCCAGAAATTCACTAACATACACATAGATATTTTACTCTAATTTTGTGGGGTACTTGCGTTAAATTTGACTCAAAATTTTGTCATACAACATTTATTGTGTTATCTCTCCACATAACATGAACATAGGAACTAAGTTCTCTCATGTTAGAGGGTAAATTCATATACCAGTTATCTTTCAAACCACAAACTTGGTCATATGAACATTTCTAGACTCTCGTCACTTGTTAATTTTCATTTATATGATTCCAATATACTGGTAGAGTCAAAATATCTTCTTCTAGATGAACCTCTAATTCAATGCATATCCTAAATAACCTCAACACGGTATTTTCACGAAAGAAAATACAATGTCTCAATCACACTTTCAACATGATTCATACTTCATACTACACAATTATACAAAAATTAGCTTTTGTAATATATTATAAATTCTAAAGAGAATCACAATTTACATAACATTCAATTCTCTCCCAGTAAGTTTTAGTTACCTAGCGAAAGTATGGTTCGCTCATCGACCAATGCTCTCAAGTTTTTAATTATCTGAATTTTGTCCAACAAGAACATTGCTCGCCCAACGAGTATGCATAATCTGCATAATTTTGAAATTGGTTCAGGTATTTCAAATCATTTCTTACTAATTTAGAAAACTATAATTCCAACTCGAGTCACTTCATCCTATTCATAATTCTACTACTCAAGTACTCATACGCAATTCAGACTATTCAAACCAACCAAATTTCACATCAAATAATCAAATATCACAATACAATCATACACAAACTAACAATACTACAATTTCTTTATTCTATCTAATTCAATTTATATAGACTTGTTAACTACACTAAAACATACTCCACTAACATCAAACATCCAACCATTTCATATCACTTATCAATTCAAAACACATCTATTTCACTCAAAGGTTCAATCCATCAAGAAATTCTAGCAAAGTGATCAAGTCACTTTTCACCAGATCTTATAACCTAAGTGTTATTGAGACTCAAGTCTAGCTTCCGGATTGTATGACTAAGTACCAAAAAGGAATTCCAACTCCTAAAAGATGCAGAGATAACATAACTTGCATCACAAAGTTTTAATCAATAATTTGAACATCTCTAGAACCTTGAACTAAGAGAGACTAATTTCAGATTCGTAAACATCACATGTAAAACACGTTTACCTAATTAAACTAGAAAACTCAAAACTTATTTAAAGTAAAGAGAAGCATAACTAAATTTATTGAAAAACAAAAATATGATGGGACAACTTTACTCAATAATCTAATAAAGAATAAAGTCTGTTTTTAGAAAAAAAAATAAACAAAAGAAAAAGTATTTAAATAAATTATAATTATTTTAAAATAAAATATGAATAACTAATATTTTATTAATATGAATGCAAATGTCATTTTTAATTATATTATTTTCACTCTAAAATTATTTTATAGATATTGACCATCAAATATACTTATATTTTTTATTTAGTAAAATTTATGCAAAATCCCTAATTATCTAAAAAAAATACGTTATTTTTTGTTACAAATTATTATTATTATTATATATGATTGTTTTTTACTTTTGATAATAATCACTTTAAAAATTATACAAAGTTATACTAACAGATATTTTTGAATTGATTGATAAGGTAGGATTTCATGTGCAGACATTTATTTTCAACTCTTTTTTGTTAGTTAATGAGCATGAAATAGATATTATATTTAACTCTACTCATTTTAAGACTTGTTCTCTTATATTTATTAATAAAAACGAATTTGATGTGAAAGTCAAAGTTGATGTATGTATTCGCATTAAGCACCGCCATACCTTCCACACGTGAGTTAGGTATTAGAGACACTAAAATGTAGGGTCCTATTATTCTACATAATACTTATCAATTTTATTTTTATTTTTTATTCTACTATAGATATTTTATAAACTAAATATAGTCTAACATCATAATGTATTACCAAAAAAGTTTTAGAATTTAAAATTTGAAAAGTCAATAACTTTGGCTAAGGGTAACATTTTAATCACCGATCAATACGAATTTATTATTGAGACTTAACACTTGTCTCTTCACTTCTTCTTGCATTAATATTCAAAATTATATTATTTTTATATTCCACCGATTAACTTTGAATTAGTTTTTAAATCAATAATTAAATACATGTATGAAAACTTCTATTTACAAATTCAAGTATCACTCGTGCTACATTTAATATTTCTTGTATATTTTCAAATTTACCATATAATTTGTATTTCTTTTTGAAAAAAATTATGTGATGAAAGATAAGTTTAATTAATGGTTTTTTTAATAAATAAAGTTGTCAAATTGTTTATATTTATTTTAATAGTGAATATTAATGTTGTTGTGTAAGGGAGGTTCAAACTTCATATTCAACACTTTCTCATTTTTTCATTTTTGTGCATTCATTTAGCATTATATTATTACATGTATATATAGCATAGCACTGTCACATCTAGGTTAGAGAGTTATTAAATTAGTTGTTGACATTTAATTTATTAATTATTTATATTTTTTTTTTAAAAATTGTGCTTAACATTTTTTACACTAATTTTCTTTCCTCTTTACACTTAATTGTTTTTTATATAATTAATTAATATTTAAATAGATAATAATGATCATGTAATTGTGATTAATTGTCTTCTCTCTTCTTAGCTAACACAAGAGCTCATCTCATTATTTTCAATATTTATTTTTGCAACTAAAAAGTTATTAATTAATTAAAAACATTTTAACAAAATAATGATTAATTAATTATACAATTTAAAAAGAAACCCCTAATGGATTAGAAACCCTCTAAAAAATATTTCATGCATTTATAGTAATTTTTTCCTTACCAAGTCGAGATAAAATTAACAGTTTTGATTGCGTATTAGCTATAACATTAGTTTTTTTTTTCTTTTAAATAAAAAATTATGTGAAAGTTGTAATTAAATACATAATTTGAAACATTGATTGTAATATAATCTTATTATCTGTCTTGCTTCTCAAAATAAACAATAAATTCTCACTTGATATTCGTAGATTAATATTATCATAATCATATATAATATATAGAATAATAAACCACAAATTCTCATAATAAACAACAAAATTCTCACTTAATAATATTCTACACCTGTGATTGACTGTATTATATTTTCCTAATCAAGATTATTACAACTATTTAGAACATAACTGTTGATTTGATTGTGAATTTAACATCTGTCTTCTATTTTGTGATAAATTAATTAAAAAATAATTTTATATATTGATTTAAAAATAATGCAATTCACAAAATGGCTTAGAGAGTGTTATACTCAGTTATTTTTTTCCTTATTCTTTCCAGCCCCATTTTGTGGCCCAAATCTTGTGTTTTTGCTTTCAATTTTTTTCGAATGCTTCTTTCTGCACCTCCATAGCTGTATCCTTCATAAATTTTAAAAATTTCCAAAGTTACCCTACAATAAAAAGACGTAATTCGGAAGTAAAAAATTACCACTTCTGGATTACATAATCTGAAACCTATAAGAAAATAAACCTACCGAATTATGTAATCTGGAAGTCAAAAATTACCACTTTCGCATTACATAATTTGGAAGTCAAAAATTACCACTTCCAGATTACGTAATTCAGAAGCTATTTTCTTAAATAAGTTTCAGATTATGTAATCTGGTATTGTTAGTTGTTGAATAGGTTCTGGATTATGTAATCTGGAAGTGATAATTTTTTACTTTCGAATTACTTAATCTGGTAAGTTTATTTTCTTACATAAGTTTTGAATTATGCAATCCGATATTGTGAATTGTTAAATAGGTTCTGGATTATGTAACATGGAAATTGTATTTTTTGACTTCCACATTACGTAATCCAGAAGTTGTAATTTTTTACTTTCTAATTACGTAATTCTAGTGTAAACATTGTTTTGATTTTTATCTTTTTACTGAAGGATAATTTTGAGAATTTTAAAATTTATGGAGGTGGCTGAAGTGATAGGAAGAAACAGTCATTTTTTACTTCACACACCAAGTGGTCCATACAACAATATTCTACAACTTTTGCTTTCTGTACCACCATAATTACTAATTGCACCTTCATACTAAGAGACAAAGACTATAATACCCTCCATTTGAACCCGTTACCACCACGACTTCTTCTTCCTGCACCTCCTACCTTCTTGTGCCAACCCCATAAATTTTTCGTATTCCAAAAATACCCTTTTCAATATTCTGGATTACATAATCTGGAAGTCTTTTTCTAGATTCAGAATTAGCTTCCGGATTATGTAATCTGGAAGTCCTTTGTGATTAGCTTCCGGATTATATAATCTGGAAGTTTTTTCTATACATAAGATTAGCTTCCGGATTATGTAATCCGGAAGCCTTTTTTTCATATGTTTTATTAGATTTTGGATTACATAATCTGGAAGTTTTTTTGTAAATATGAAATTGATTTCCAGATTATGTAGTTCAGAATATATCCGGATTACATAATCCATAGGCTTATTATTCAAATCCAAGGGGTGGAAAAAAAAGATAAAATGGTATTTTCATATTTAGTATGGGGTGGCACAAGAAGGTATGGAGGTGTAGGAAGAAAGAGTCTACCACCACCTACACCTCTGTTCTCTATCCCATGTAGCACTCTTGAAGAAGAAGAACAATAAGAGAGAGAGAATTGTTTCGAAAAGCTTATTTTGGAAGTTATCATCTACATTTTAAAAAGTTTTTTTCTACAAACTTTGTTAGAAAGCTTGTTCTACAACGCATTTTATGTGTTTCAAAAAACTTGTTCTAAAAAAATCATTTTAAAAAACTCGTCTATGAAAAGCTTGTTTCGAAATGTATTCTATTTGTTTAGAAGTCACTTTTATAAAAAAAAAGTAAAATATCATTTTAAAAACTACAAGGTCCAGTTTGAATTTATGGGGTGCATGAAGAAAAACCGACTTCACTTACACTACTTTTTGGGCTAATATTTATAAGCCCATAAAAATTGAAAAGGTTTGTTTGACACTATTTGAGTTCAACAATAGACAAATTCTTCCTACACTCAATATTTTTTAACATGCACCTAACATATTTTTAAAATTCTGAATATATCCTTTATTCCATAAATAAAATTCAGAATTAAAAATAGTACATTCCAGAAAAGTAGATTCAGAAGAGCTTTTTGTGTTCTGGAAATAAAAATCCAGAACAAAAATCAAAAGTCCATTTCGGATAAGAAAATCCTCAATACAAAAAATAAAGGCAATTGCTTCCTACACCCAACACTTTTGAACCCGCACCCAACAATTCCGAAAATATCCTTTATTCTGGAAATGAAAATAATGCATTCTGGAAAAGTAGATCTGGAAGAGATTATTGTGTTCCGGATATAAAAATCCAGAAACAAAAAATCAAAATCTCATTCTGGATAAAAAAATCCAGAATTGAAAATAATACATTATGGAAAATTTTATCCATAAGGGATTATTGTGTTCCGGAAAAGGGAGTCCAGAATGTAATTTTATATGTACCCCATTTTATTAAGGATATTTTTGTCTTTTCACTACAAGAAAATCATGAAAGAGAAATCCATTTTTAGAAAGCAAAATAATTAGTTACAATAATAATTAAATTAGAGATTATTTTAGACACTAAAAAAAATTGATTTCTAATTAGTTTATATTATTGTTAAATAGTTTTTAAATTAATGTCTAATTAGCAACAAAGGTTTTTGCTACCAAATTTACAAACTAAATAATTGGTAGTTAAATTTTTAGTTGCTAATTAGATACCAATTTAGAAACTATTTAACAATAATAGAAACTAATTTTTTTTAGTTTCTAAAATATCTCTAATTTAGTTATTATTGCAACTAATTATCTTGGTCTCTAAAAATTATTTATATTTCATAATTTTTATAATAATGACTAACTTGAACGGAAAAAACAATAGGTACTATAAACTTTCCATAATCTAATTCCTTACGTATAAATATTTTTAGCCACATTCTTTCGTTTTAAAATGAATATTTCATAATGCATTTATATTCTGGATAACCCACAGAAATTTTATAAATAAAAAAATACTCCATTCTAAATTACTTAAAGAGTGTTGTGTAGTTTCTGGTCATGGAAAAAAATTATTTATTAATATATTATAATTTTAACTATGTAAGATCTCCCACATAAACCTAATCTAAAATTGTAAATAATTGTATATTAAGATAGTAGCAAAGCTTAAAAAAAGTAATCTTATTAACCAAATTAGTAACCGATAAAATAAAATATTTTTTTAAATCAACAAAATGGTGCATAAAAGGAATTACACTAATATTCAAATTTAATATATTTGTAATACAAGTTTCAGTTCACGTAAGTTTATCAGATTTCTTTTGAGTCGATTAAAAAAAATCATTAAATAAAAATTAATTTTAGAGATAAAAATTAATTAATTATTATATTAATTAAATTAGAAATTATTTTAAAAACTAAAATATTTTTTTTTTAAATAATTTTTTAGTATTAATAAATAATTTATAAATTAATATCTAATTAGTTATCATAATTATTATTACGAAACAATATTAATAAAATAATTAAAATGATATACATAAACTTATATAATTAAAATTTAAAATTTATTTTAAAATATCATAAGCTGTAGCATAATTATTTTCAACTCCAATTCCAATGTTTTGTTTCTTTTACATTATGCAAAGAAAAGGGAAGAAAGTTTCCTTTACTTTCTTAACCCAAGACTCTTGGGGACATGTAAAAAGGTTGTCTCAATAATAAAAGCTTTTTTGTGGTTGGAAAAAAAGAAAAGATTAATTATCTATGAAGAGTTGAAACAAAAGTCTTTCTTTTTCTATTCATAATACACATCAACTTTTACTGTGGACCATCAAACTTTTCAAAAAAACACAAACTACCCATTTAGTTTTAAAATGCCCAATATCCCACTTTATTTAATATAATTCAAATTTATAATAGATAAGTATTTTTTAAATGTATAAATTCAATTATACTAAAAATCTATAATGAATAAATATTTTCAATTTCTATATTTTTTCTATGTACACATCTTAGAATTTGACGAGTGTCTCAAATAATATATTTTTGTTGGCTTTCATTCACATATACACGTGTCAAAGATTTATATTTGTTAATAATTTATGTTTGTTTGATTTATTCTTTCACAGTTTATTTCCATACAGATGTCATGTGCGCAGAGAAATGGAGGTGCGAAAATGTTTATAAGGTAACATATATATGATTGATATTTTTGTCTCTATGCATTAGTCCAAAATACCAAAAACGCAGAATAATTAAGTATCATCATAAAAAAAATATATGATAATATTTTCGTAAAAAAATGCTAACCTTTTGACAACGGTTGTCCCAGTTGTCAATTCATATAACACTAAGGGTGTGTTTGGATTAGAGAGTGTGGGGGAGTGGAAAGTTGAGGGTGAGTGAGAGTGGAAGTCTGAAAAAAGTGTGAAGAAAGTTGAGGTTGTTTGGATTGGGGTATGTTAGAGTGGATGTGTGAGGAAAGTATATTGAAAATTGTGAGTGATATGATAGTTATAAGAATATTATAAATTATTTTGAATAGTAAAGTTTGTGAGATTACAATTTTACCCTTGTATATAAAAAAAGAATAAATAATGATTAATCCTATTTCATATTTTAGTTAATTAT